>ULUP01011113.1_pt1 | contig 20197 bp, 12 predicted proteins | sample 1958581 | NCBI WGS metagenome assembly ULUP01 (sample SAMEA4835763, study PRJEB28245) | human gut metagenome | biome: gut microbiome; material: fecal sample | place: Denmark | collected 2008 | reverse complement strand
GGCGACGCCCCTTAAATTCGCTTTATTATCGTAATTGTTGCCGTTTCAACCGCACACGAGTTCGGGCGTGTCTTTGAGTTTTACTCTTTTTTATCTTCCGCGTTGTCCTCGTCTGCCGTCGGCGTTTTCGGGGCTTTTTCGACCGTTTCGCTTGCGTTTTCGTTCGGCTTTTCCTCAACCTTTTCGCTTTCGGCGTTGTTGGTCGGGGCGGCGTTTCCGTCTGCCTTGTTTTCGTCGGAGGTATAACGCTTGAACGGGTTTTCGATACGCTCTTTATCGCGTTTATCCATAAATTCGAGTATTTCCTTGACGTCTCTGCCTTCCATTATAAGGTCTACTTCGTCCTGATAAATGGTCTCTCTTTCGATAAGAAGTCTCGCCATATTGTCGAGTAACTTCTTGTTTGCGGTGAGAAGTTCGACGGCTCTTTCGTGGGCTTCCTTGATTATACGCTGAACTTCCTCGTCGATAATAGCCGCGGTATGTTCGCTGTAACCGGCTTTCGTTTCGTAATCTCTGCCGATAAATACCTGTTCGTTGTCGCCGTAGTTGACGGGGCCGACCTTGTCGCTCATACCCCATTGGGTAACCATTCTTCTCGCTCTGTCGGTTGCCGCTTTAATGTCGCTCGACGCGCCCGAAGAAATATCTTTAATAATGAGTTCCTCGGCAACTCTTCCGCCGTAAGTCATTACGATTTCGTCGAGGAGTTTAGCCTTGCCGTAATACTGTTCGTCTCCGTCGGGACGGGTAAGCGTGTAGCCGCCTGCCGAGCCTCTCGGAATAATCGAAACTTCCTGTACGGGGTCGCAATGGGGGAGAAGTCTCGCTAAGATCGCGTGACCCGATTCGTGATAAGCGGTGATACGTTTATCCGACTCGGTAATGAGACGACTCTTTTTCTGCGGTCCCATAATGACTTTGTTAATCGCCTCGTAGAGGTCGATATTCGTAATAGCCTTTTCGCTTTTTCTCGCCGCGAGAATTGCCGCTTCGTTTAAAAGGTTCGCGATATCCGCGCCCGAGAAGCCCGCCGTCATACGCGCGAGAACTTTGAAATTGACGTTCGCCGCGAGCGGTTTGTTTCTCGAATGAACTTTTAAAATAGCCTCTCTGCCTCTTACGTCGGGCATATTGACGTAAATCTGTCTGTCAAATCTGCCGGGGCGCATAAGCGCGGGGTCGAGAATATCCGCGCGGTTTGTAGCCGCCATGATTATAATACCGTCGTTCGCCTCGAAACCGTCCATCTGAACGAGAAGTTGGTTAAGAGTTTGCTCTCTTTCGTCGTTGCCGCCGCCGAGACCTGCGCCTCTTTGACGACCTACGGCGTCGATTTCGTCGATAAATACTATACAGGGCATAGACTTTTTAGCCATTGCGAAAAGGTCTCTGACCCTGCTCGCGCCTACGCCGACGAACATTTCCACGAAGTCCGAACCGCTTATGGAGAAGAAAGGAACGTTCGCTTCGCCCGCGACTGCTTTCGCGAATAAGGTTTTACCCGTTCCCGGAGGTCCTACGAGAAGAACGCCCTTGGGTATTCTCGCGCCGAGCGCGGAGAATTTACGCGGATTTTTCAAAAATTCTACTATTTCCTGTAACTCTTCCTTTTCCTCTTCTGCGCCCGCAACGTCCGCAAATCTCACCTTGATGTTGTGATTTACCCTCGCTTTGGTCTTACCGAAGTCCATCGCGCCCTTGTTTGCGCCGTTGACCGAACGCATGAGGAACATTATCGCGAGAACGCCTACGCCGAGCATAAGAAGCGGCATCACGAGACTTGAAAGGAACGAGCCTTCATTCGGGTCGGAGCAGTCGATGACCACGCCGTTTTTCTTCAGAACTTCGAGTTCTTCCTGAAATATGGCAGTCGGGTAAAGGTTAGTCGTATAAGCCTTTTTGTATTTTCCGTTATCGAGAACCTCATAAGCCGTGAGGTTGTAAACGTTTACGGAAACTCTGTATTTTTTACCCGTCTCCGCGTTGTATGCGACTTTTTTCTCCGTATTACCGTCAACCGTTACGTCAACGTACTCGACGCCTATCTTTTTGAAGAACTCGGAAGTTGCTACGTCCGTAGAACTTCCCGTGAAAACGCCTGCTAAGGCGAGAACTCCGAAAAGGGCGGCAATGGCGAGAATAACGGAAATAACTGTTTTTGCCGTTTTGTTCATTGTGTCTCCTTTGTTTCAAACGATCTGTCGTATCGTTTTGCTTGCATTTACGCCGAGAAAGGTATCGAGAAACCTTTGCGACGTAAAATTTAATACTTGTAAAAACATTCTAACATATAAAAAATAAAAATTCAAACATATAAAGAAAAAGGATATTTTTTTACATACTTTTCACCGAAGTTGAATTTCGCCGCCGACCGACCTCGCTCGTCGGCGAAAAAAAGTCTTTGTCTGTTTTCTACGTTGTTTTTTTTAGCCTGTTCTGCAATAAAATCAAAAACGCGTCTCGCTTCCTCCTTCGGGGGAAGTGGGTTGACGGAATGAAATGGAAGTCAAGCCGATAGGGGACAAAATAAACGAACGTTTGAATTGTCCCCTATCGTCAAAATTTCGCTTACGCTCATTTTGCCACTTCCCCCGAAGGAGGAAGTGTTTATGGCTTTTTATCGTCTCAACTGAGAAATTTATCTCAAAAAGAGAAAGCGAGAGCAGTCAGATTTTCGGGTTTAGAAGTTTTTTCCGAAAAAATGCTTATAAAGACGAGAAAAGACTGCGTACTATAATACTATGCGTAAAAAATCAAAAAAAAGCCGAAATCCGCAAAACGAATTTCGGCAATCTTATATTTTCTGATTTTGTTACGCGATTACGGTTGACCAGTAGAACTCGCCTACGCCTTTGAAGTACGCTCCTATCCAGTCTGCTACCCATTTGTATGCGTATTGATAAACGTACGAGGAGGTGTCGGTAATTTTGAGTTTGTCGAGATATTCTCCGACGACCGCAACCTTATCTTTGAGAAGATATGCAATCGTAAGGAAGATAAAGATATGTAACGCGCCGATGACCGCGCCGAAAAGGAAACCGAGAATTTTATCTACCGGTTTAATCGGATTCGCAATCGTAGTGAACGGTCTGAATATAAGTTTTACGATTTTGAATACGATCGTCACGAGGATCCAGAGAATGAGTAAAATGCCGAGCATTATTATCCAGTTCGCCGCGAGAGCGCCGCCGCTTGCAAGTCCGCGAGCCGCCGCCATATCTCCGAGGAAGCCGTCGCAGAACGCCATAACTCCCGCAAAACTCGAAAGAACGTTGTGAAGCGGAGCGTTGTCGGCTGCAAAAACAAGTTTAAAAACGGGTTCTACGAGAAGTATTGCCCCGATAAGAGCGAAAAACCAACAGCAAAGCGTAACGATTTGCTTTGCGAATCCCCTTAGCAAACCTATCAAAGCAAAAAGTACTATGATGCCGATACATACGAATTCAGCGATTCCCATAAAGTACAAGCCTCCATTAAAGGTAAATATATTATTCAATACCATATTACCACATAAAAAAATTTTTTGCAAGCGGTTTATTTAATTTTTTTGAGTAAATAATATTATTTATGCAAAACTATTATATCCCTGCGTCCTCGGGCGGCGTAAAAATGAAAATTTTACAGGCGTTGAACGCTGTTTTGGACGGCAAAACCGCAATTTTCGTGTGTATAGGCACGGACGCCGTTACGGGCGACAGTTTAGGTCCGCTCGTCGGTACTATGCTCAGGCAAAAACTCGGCGGCAGGACGTACGTTTTCGGTTCGCTCGATAAACCCGTGACGGCAAGGGACGTAAACGTAATCGCGAAATTCGTTAAAAGAGCGTACCCTTACGAAAAAACGGTGGCGATAGACGCCGCCCTCGGAAGACGGGAAGAAATAGGCGGTATTAAAATTTCCGACCGACCCGTCAAGCCCGGTCTCGGCGTGGAAAAGGACCTCGCCGAAATAGGCGACGCGTCGATAATCGCCGTCGTCGATGAAAAAACTTCGCCCAAAGCCTCGCTTTCTTCCGTTCGTTTATCGCTCGTCTATTCGCTTGCCGAGGCGATTTCCGAGGCGGTGAAAGAGTACTTCGATAAACTGTCTATGCCTGCCGTAAATTGCCGATAATCGACTTATACGGCGGTTTTAGAGCGAAAAGTATTGATGTTTATCGGCTAAAATTAAAGGAGGAAAGTCTGTCCGAAGCCTCGAATATCTCTTTTCTCGGAGCAAAAGCGGAGAGGCGGAAATATTCGCCTTTTTGTTGATTGAATCCTTTTCCGGGGGTTGCGATTATTCCGAGTTTGTCGGAGAGAAGTCCGCATAGTGACTCGTCCGTAAATCCCTCGGGACAACGGGCGTAAACGTAAGGCGAATCGTCGCCCGTCGCGTATTTTAAGCCTTTCGATTTTAAAGCCTGTCTTAAAATCTCGGCGTTATCTTTATAATATTTAACCCGTTTTTTCATTTCCCGACGGCCCTCGTCCGAAAGGCACGAAAGACCGCCGCGCTGAGTAACGTATGAAACGCCGTTGTCGCTACATCCCGACTTGCGTTTTTTGAACTTGCCCGCTTCGGGGAGTTCTTCGGGTATTACCGAGTAGCCGAGCCGAAGTCCCGTAAAGCCGTAACCTTTTGAAAAAGAACGGACTTCTATCGAACACCTTCTTGCGTTCGGGATGCGAAAAATCGAGTCGGGGTAGCCGTCCGACAGATAGTCGGAATACGCCCCGTCGAAAACGATAACGGCGTTCGCGGAAATAGCGTAATTGACCCATAGGGCGAGAGTTTTGTAGTCCAACGCCGCGCCGCTCGGGTTTGACGGCGAGCAGAGGTAAACGGCGTCGGCGGCAGTACCGAATGGCGGGTACGGAACGAAATCCTCGTCCGATTCTATGTAGATAACCTCGTTCCCGAGAAGCAGATTAGCCTCGGCGACGGCGGGGTAACAGGGGGTGGGAATGATTATTCGGCTGTTCGGATTAAGAAGCCCGAAAATATCGTAGAGTTCCTCTTTCGCCCCGTCGTTTACGAAGATTTCCGACTTTCTGACGGCAACGCCCTTGTCCGAATAGTCTTTCGCGATTGCCTCTTTGAGAAAATCGTAGCCCGAACTTGGCGAATAGCCCTTAAAGCCCGACAAAGTAGTCATTTCGTCGAGGGCTTTTTTCATTTCTTCGGCGACTACGGGAAACAAGGGCAATTTGACGTCGCCGACCCCGAGGTCGAGGAGTTTATCGCCCCATTTTTCTTTCGCGGTCGCTTTTCGGGCGTTTATGCCTGCGAATACGTAGGAGTCGGATAGTTTTCGGAAGTTTTCGTTATATTTCATATTTTATTCCTTTAAATATACTTCATATTCAGGTCGACAAACCTCTCTCGTCGCTTACGCGACACTCTCCCCATAGGGGAAAGCAAGAATGGTTAGAAAGAAAAATTATAATATCCTTATAGTAGAAGTTTTCTAAAAGCACTAATCTCAATATCTATTTGCTATGCGAAATGCATAGCTGTAAACAATCTAAATAATCTTGCTTTCCCCTATGGGGAGAGTGTTGCGAAGCGACGAGAGAGGTCAAAACGGAATTTGTTTAAACTTTAAACGTTTTGTAGGTGTCCGTATCGCCGTAAAAAACGGGCGTGACTAAGCCGCCGAGAAAAGATTTTCCCCCTTCGAATTTAACGGTTAAAACGCCGCCCTTCATTTTTATATCGTACTCGTTTCTTCTCGGAAAAAGACTGTTTTTCAGGGTGAACGCAACCGCAACCGCTCCGCTTCCGCACGATAAGGTCATAAGAGAACCGCGTTCGCAGACTTCGCAAAGTATTTCGTCGCCGCTTTTTTTAACGACCTCTACGTTCGCTCCGCCGTCGTAAATCTTCGCGCTTTTTATAGCCTCGAAATACTCCCTCGCCGAGTGTTTTCCGTTTAAAACAACCGCGTGAATATTCCCGTTGTTTACCGTAAAAAAGTCGCGTTTATCGACATATAGACCGTTTTTTTGTAAAATTTCAATCAATGTATCCGCATTTTCGTCGGGCGAGGGCGTAGGGAAGTCCGCTACGGCATAATAGCGGTTGTCGCCAAGATCGGAAAATCTTACCGTATGCGTTGCGGAGAGAGTTTTTATTCTGACTTCGTTTGAGTTAATCATACTCGTAAGGTATGCGAAAACCGCGGACGAGCGAATACCGTTGCCGCAAGTTTTGCCTTCGCTTCCGTCGGCGTTGAAAATACGCATAGAGAGTAGTCCGTCCGAAATTTTTTCGACGCAGATAATACCGTCCGCACCGACGCCGAATCGTCTGTCACAATATTTTTCGGCGAGGGAAGGCAAGTCCGAAAGGGGCGTGTCGCCCGAAACGTAGAGATAGTCGTTTCCCGCAGCCTGAATTTTGAGGAATTTCATACAACGAATATATGCTAAAAGACCCCTCGTTATTCCGAGAGGTCCTTTGCGGTTGTGTATGTAAAGTTTTGATTTATCTTCTCGTTTGTCGGAAATCAAACCGGCGAATATAATCGCCTTGCTTTCCCCTTCGGGGCAGGCTCTCCCGATGAAACGGGAGAGGTGGCAGACGAAGTCTGACGGAAAGGGGGCGTCCGCCGCCGAGGAGAAGTGGGTTGGCGGAATGAAATGGAAGTCAAGCCGATAGAGGTCATTAACGCAAACAATGTTTAATACCCGCAATGTTTTATTGAACAAGACCTCTCTAGTCTTTTACTCGCATTGCTCGTAAAATCCACTCTCCCCAGAGGGGAAAGCAAGCGAGATTTTTCTTTTAGCAATAAAAAAAGACTACATCCGTAAGATTGGTAGTCTTTCTTTTTTTGCAGTCCCTGTTCGGGTTTTGCGATTTTAAATTACGGGCGGTAGATTTTTATTCCGCTCTTTACTATCGATAAGTCAAAATCGAGTCCGTCGTAGAGTTCGCCGTCTACCTGTATCGTAACGGGCTTGTCGAACTCTAATCTGACGTGTTCGCACCTCTCGAAAGAGGTAAAGTCCTGTTCGAGAATTTTTCCTTGCATGAGTTTGACAAACGCATGCGGAATTTTGCTTTTTTTCAGTTTTCCCGCAATGACGAAATCGAGTTCGCCGTCGTCGATTTTCGCTTCGGGACACATTCTTATGCCGCCGCCTAATCTGTGTCCGTTGCCGACGCACGCTATAAGGGCTTCCTTCTCGGTTTTTTCTTCGCCTTTGCAGATATAAAACTTGTAAAATCTGAATTTTATAAGACTGATTACAAGCGAGATGACGTATTGCAGTTTTCCCCTTAAAATCTTGCTTTTTTTGCAACGCTTTAAAATATCTACGTCTATTCCCGTGCCTATAATGTTAAGCCCGCGGACTCCGCCGCAGACCATATAATCGGTCGGTTTCGCCTCGCCGCTTAAAATGAGGTCTACAGCCTCTATCGGGTTTTGGGGAATACCCGCCGCCGCTATGAAATCGTTGCCGCTTCCCGAGGGGATAATTCCGAATTTTACCTTCTCGGTATCGAGTCCGTTCAAAACCTCGTTTATCGTTCCGTCTCCGCCGAGCGCGACTATCGTATCGCTCGTTTTCGATAACTCTTCGGCGAGTTTTATCGCGTGTCTCGGCGCGTCGGTGTAGAAAAAGGAGTGTTCGACCCCTTTTCCGGTGAGATATTTGTCTACCTTTTTGGCTATTTTAGCCGCTTTTTTCCCGTTTGCTTTCGGATTTACGATTATATTTATCATCGGTTTTTTTCTTCTTGTCAAATAATCTTAGCCGATAAAACCCCCCAATCGGGTTCGGTCGGGGGTTTTATCGGCTACAAGCATACCATATTTTTCAGAAAAAGACAACACTTTTTTCACAGACTTTTCTTTTCCTTTTTTTTCGTCGCGGCGGTTTTCGCTTTTCGGGCGAAAATCTCCGAAAGTAAATTGAAAGTAAAATAATTGTAAAAAACTTTACGGGAAAAGGGCGAAACGGTAAAAATTTCGCGTTTGCAAGTTGACAAATCAAAGTAATGCATTATATAATAAAAGAGTAAATTTTATTATTTTGCGTACGCATGAAATGTGCGCGCGAAATAAGACTCAAAGTGCAACAGGAGATGCAGATATGAGTAAACTTTTTAAAAGATTGTTGTGTCTTTTACTCGGCTTCATAATGGGTATCTCGGCGACGGTAGGCGGACTTGCCACTTCCGTGTACTACTTGTACGGAAATATGACCGTAGCCGACGTTCTCCCCGAAGACAAGGATTTACAAGACGCCCTCGGCGACATGAAAGATATGTCCGCCGAAGATTTCGTCGGGCTTATGAGACGTTGGCTCGACGCTCCCGACAGTTTCGACATAAGCGACCTCGAATCCAAATACGGATTCAGCACGGTCGATCTCGTCAATAAACTCGCGGGCGGCTCTTCCGATCCCGACGACGAGAAAAACGTCATCAAAAAGACGGAGGAAAATCAACCTTACATAGACGACCTTAAATCGGTTTCGATTTTCTCGCTTTTAAGCGGAAAAGTCGCGTTTAAGGATTTTATGGCGGACGTGCCTGCGGGCGCGGTTCTGGCGTTCATACCGTCCGATACGGTTCTCGACGGCGCGCAGAGAGAAAAACTCCGCAAGTATAGTCTGGGTCAACTTATCTCGACGGACGAAGTTAAAAATCAGCCCGGCATATTAACCGCGCTTTCCGACCTTACGTTCGGCGGAATTCTTCCCGGCGTATTCGAGAAAAACGGCGGCGTGTATACGGTAAAAGAGGGTAAACCTCAGGCGTTGAATCTTCTGGCGAACATTCGGTTCGGCGGAATTTTCGACGTGGTTACGGGCAGTTCCGATATAGGAACGGAACTCGTCGAAGGCGGACTTTCCCCGATAGGCGAAATGAAAGTCGGCGATTTTCTTATCGATCTCGGCGTATCGAAAGAGGGCGACGAACTTCCCGGCAAACTCAACGCGATATTCGACGAAATGCAGATAAGGGACCTCTTTGAAAAGGACGTCACCACGAACAAGTACAAATTCGTCGTAGACAGGCTTTTAGACCGCGTCGAAATCGGTTCGATAATGGGTTATACCAAAAAAGAGAACGGAACGTGGGTACAAAAAAGCGGCGACGAAGAGACGGAAGTCAACGGGCTTTTAGGGTATCTCGCGAACCTTAATCTCACGGACGTATACCACGCGTTTGCAGACGAGGGAACGGTAGAGCAGAAAATACATAACTTCCTCCTCGTATTCGGCGACCTCTCCGTAGGCGATATTCTCGAAACGTTCAAATATACGAAAGACGAGAACGGCGTATGGAAAAAGCCGAACGGCGAACCCGTACAGAGCGAACTTTTAAAGAGCCTTATGGACTTTACGATAGAGGACGTAGTGGGCGATAAGGACAGCGAACTCACGGGCAAACAGATAAGGCTCAACGTGGTCGCGGCGATTTCCAAACTCGCGGGCGACGACCTTACGGTAGCGAAAGGTCTCGGCGAACTTTTCAAACTGAAATTCGACGAAGACGGAAACCCCGTTAAAGACGAAAACGGATATTATCTCGACGAAAACGGCGAGTCTGTCGGCGTGTTCAAGACGAGATTGTTCGATATTAAATTCAAAGATTTGGCGGTCGCGTTCGGCGGCGACAAAATCGAACTCGACGCGATTTACGGCGTGTTCGAAGAATCTCTCGGCGGAGTCACTCTCGGAAACGTTCTCGGAATGACTTACAGCGACGGGTCGTGGAAGAACAAAGACGGCGGCGAAATAACGGGAATCGTATCTCTCCTGTACGACATCAGATTCGGCGGCGTGTTCTCCCTTGTTAAAGAACTTGAAAACAGCAAGGAATTCTCCTTCTCCAACGTAATAAGAGGCTTCCTTCCCTACGCTTCGATGGGCGATATAATCGCTTCGCTTCTCGGGTACTCGAAAGTCGGCGAAGGAAACGAAGTTAGGTATTACGATAAAAACGGCGGAAAAATCGAAGACGGGCTTAACACGGTACTTCTCCTTAAATTGTGGCAGATAGCGGCGGGCTTCGACAAAAACGCGGAATTCAACCTTAAAGAAGAAATCAAAGACGTAAGGCTCGGCGATATACTGAACGGAAAATGCGATTACGATTCGCTCGGCGAGACGGAGTGGACGATTTTCGGAAGAACCGCAAGAGGTAACTTAGCAAAATTCTTCGATCTCACGCTCGAACAACTCCTTATGACGAAGAGCGAAGAAAATACCCGTATGCTCGAAGAAACCGTGAAGAATATCTCTCTCGGTTCGGTACTTGCGTTCGCCCTTAAATATGAAGAAGGTACGGGCGATGAGTACGGAACGATTCTCGGTAAAGACGAGAAGATAAACGGCGTATTCGACGCTTTCCTTAAATGGGATTACATAACTTACGCAAACATAACGGGCGACGGATTCAAGAACAAAGAACTTCTCCGCGAAGAACTTAACAATCAGTTCGGCGAGTTTATGCTCGGCGAAACGTTCGTACCCTTCGCCGCGGAAAAACTCGGAGACGGAACTTACAACTTCAAAACCTTGGAGCAGGCTTCGGGTTTAGTCAACATACTGTTCAATACTTCTTACGAGACGATATTCAACTTTATTTTCTCGGAAGATAAAGACGTCATAAACTTCATAGTCGAAGTTTTAGGCGATACGACTATCGGCGACGTTGTCGCGCCCGTCGTCGGAATGAAGAAAGTAGACGACGCTTACGTTCTTAGTAAAGGCGAGGGCAAGTCGCTCGGCGATGCGATTTCGGCGATACTCGATACTAAAATCGGCAGAATAATAACCCTTCTCACCGACAAGAACGACAACAGAACCATTACGCAGAAACTTCTCGGCGGCAAGACGAACGAAGAGGGACTTATCAACCTCGACTTTATGCTCGGGCAGTACGTCGAGACCTTCTTAGGCTTCAAATACAATAAGGCAGACGGTAAGTGGTACGATAAGAACGAAAAGGAGATTTACTACCCCGTTTCGAGGCTTCTTTCCGTAAATATGTTCGACCTGCTCGACCATTTGCTCGGTATAAGTCAGAAATATACTGCGGACGAAAAGAAAGACTATTTGTTCGGAATACTCGACGGAATAACGATAGGCGACCTCTTAGACCCGATAATCGCCAAGAACGATAAACTGAAAGATAAACAACTTATAAAACTCATAAGCGATATAGTTCTCGTAGATACCAAAGGCGACGAGAACCAAGGACTTGTCTGCGACCTTTTAGACGCCGGCAAAAATAAGTTAGACGTTATAAATCATTATTTCGGCAAAATCAAACTCGGATATGTGGCGGAACTCTTCCTGTATGCGAAAGAGACCGACGCCAAAAATCACGTTTGGACGAAAAACGATAACGGCGAAACGTACCCCGTAATGCTCGGCGATATATTCAGCGTAAGCGTGGGATATATCCTTGACATAGTCAAGAACAGAACGGGCGAAAAAGACCTCGCCGTAAACCTCGTCAACGAAGTATTCCCGCAAAGAAGAGTGGGCGACCTCATTGCTATAATCGTTCCGAACTTTGCCGACAACTGTCAAAAAGACGGTATCGACAATATATGGGGAGTTAGCAAAAATCCTCTTCCGTTGGTTTTGAGCGACGTATTCGATATTACGTTTGAAACGGTACTGAATGCGGTAATCGGCAATCAGGAAGCAATCGATAAAGTTATAAGTATCACCGACAAAGCGTTTAAGTATGAAGAGAAAGCAGACGGAAGAAAAGAGGGCAGAACTTTCAACGACTACTTCAAAAACTTTGGTATAAATGATTTCAACGACGGTACGCTCAGGACGATAGGACAAACGAAGGTTGGGGAATTTATAAGAGGCGTTCTCGGAAAGGTCGTTAAAGATCCGTTTACGGGCGAGACTTATACGACTATCGAATACCTTAAAATGTTGGTCGGCGGCGTAGCGTTCAGAGACGTTGTCGGTATTGCTGTAAAGTCGGTTAAAGACTTGAATCGTCCGCTTATCCTTTCCGATGTTATAGACGTTAGTTTCGGCGATGTGTTCGATCTTATCGACGCGATAACAAACAATAATTTAAAGGGCGGCATATACAAATTACTTAAAAAGATCACGAATGATGACTATCATACCTTAGGCGTCTATCTCGACGATATTCTAAGAGGTCAGAACGCCGAAAGCATCATAAAGAAGAACCGCGGAATAGACGGCTTAACGAAAATCAAAATCGCGAAACTCGTCGGACTTATTCTTAAAGTCGACGGAATAAGGGTTAATTCGAACGAAGGCGTAAAGAAATTCGGTGTAGATTCGACGACTCTCGACCCGATTATCAACTACGTTCTCAACCTGACCGACAGCGTTCTTATCGGCGATTTCCTCAGAAATTCCGACGGTAGCGGTTACAGACTCGAAGACGGCAAGTGGTACGACGATAAAGGAAACGCATGCAACGACGCATTGAACACCGTATTCAACGCGCCCACGAGTTACGTTCTCTATCTCGTCTACGGAATAATGAATCCGAAACTTGTGTCCGAAGCGGTTAAAGAACTTAAAGTCGGAACCGTTCTTATGCCCTTATATAATATGTTAATACCCAAGGCGTTTGCCGGAAGCGAAATGGGTCTGAAAGATAAGGACGCAGAAGAAGCGAATAAGGAATATGAGATAAAAGGCGCGTTCAGCGCGTTCCTCACCGAACTTTCAAACAAGACTATCGGCGGAGTTATGGAAGACTTCAAGAATAATAAACCGCTTGAAGTTATAAAGAACTACGTTCTCGATAGACCGATCGGCGATATACTCTTCGATCCTCTTTCTAAATTCCTCGGAGAGAAGTTAGGACTCAGCGGATTTGCCTGCGATGCGAACAACGTAAACGGCAAGGGCGAGTATACGACGAAGAAAGAGCCTTTAAACGTTATATTCAATATAAACGTAAAGGAATTTTTGGACTCGTCTGATAAGGTTGGGTTCCTTAAAGAGAAAGCGGGTAATTTGTCCATAGGGGCGATTGCTCAGATTGCGCTTGCGAAACTTGACAAGAACGCGGACGGAACGTGGGCAAACGACGGCAAAAATATGCCGCTTATCGTAAGCGATTTGTTTAACGTGAAGATAAATCAACTTCTCGATATAAAGAACAACAAAGCCAACCTTCCCGAGTATCTCGTAAATACGATTTGCGGCGAAAAGAGAACGCTCAGACATTACCTTGACGATCTGAAGAACGACAATATAAGTAAGATAACTGAAAAGGCGGTACTTTCCAAACTTCTCGACGATCCTGTCGTAAACGTCGTCAAAGTCGTAAAGGACAACAAGAAACAGCCGACCGAAATCGTCAAGCACTATTTCGGCACCGCAAAGTTGGGCGAAATTGTTCAGATCGCTCTTGCGAAACTTGACAAGAACGCAGACGGAACGTGGGCAAACGACGGCAAGGCTATGAAACTCATAGTAAGCGACGTGTTCAACGTAACCGTAAATCAACTTCTTGAAATCAAAGGCAAGAAAGGTAAAAATATGATAACCTATCTTGTCGAGACGATATGCAAAGAGAGAACGGTAGGCGATTATCTCTCCGACCTCAATATGGCAGCGGTCAATAAGATAATCGAAAAAGACGTACTCGACAAAGTCGTAAAAGAAAAGGTTATCGACCTTGTAAACAGACTTATCGGCGAGGGCAAACTCGAAGAGAAAGTCAGATATTACTTCGGCGAAGCGACTATCGGCGCGATTGCTCAGATCGCTCTTGCGAAACTCGACAAGAACGCAGACGGAACGTGGGCAAACGACGGCAAGGCTATGAAACTCATAGTAAGCGACGTGTTCAACGTAACCGTAAATCAACTTCTCGAAGTCAAGAACAACAAAGGCAACCTTCCCGAGTATCTCGTAAATACGATTTGCGGCGAAGAGAGAACGCTCAGACACTATCTCGACGACTTAAAGAACGACAATATAAGTAAGATAACCGAAAAAGCGGTACTTTCCAAACTTCTCAACGATCCTGTCGTAAACGTAGTCAAAGTCGTAAAGGACAACAAGAAACAGCCGACCGAAATCGTCAAGCACTATTTCGGCGATGCAAAGTTGGGCGAATTTGCTCAGTTAGCGATAAAGAATCTTGCGGTCAACGAGAAAAACGTATGGGCTAACGGAACGAAGGCGATGCCGCTTATCGTAAGCGATTTGTTCGACCTTACCGTAAACGAAGTCGGAGTATTTGCTAAGAATATCAAAAATAAGGCTAAAATTGCCGAGTTTGCAGGCAAAGTCACGAAAGACGATAAGCACACCCTTAACGTATACCTCGAAGATATTCTTAAAAAGAAGATTACCAACAAGGGTCTCAGAGAACTTACCGATATTAAGATTGCCGAACTTGTGTCCGTAGCGTTGAAAGTCAACGACTTCGAGGTTCCTGCAAGCAAGGAATTAGAGAAGTTCAAGATAAACCTTAAAACTATGGACGGCGTAAGCAAATACGCCGACGTTATCAACTACGTTCTGAATATTACCGACAACGTAATGCTCGGATACTTCAAGATTAAAGTAGACGAAAGCGGCAACGAAAGCGGTATCTATTTCAGAATAGAGGGCGGCAAGAAAGTCTGGTACAACGAAAAGGGCGAGAAAGTTTCGAGCGGTATGAGTACGGTTTACTCTATTCCGTCGAGTTACGTTCTGTTTGCGGTAGTCGCGCTCGCAATGCCGGGCAAGATTATCGAAGCCGTAGGCGATTATCGTATAGGCGGACTTATTCAGTCCTTCTATAACAAGTCGATGACTAAGTTCGACAGCAAGATAGTCGGAAGCGACAAGAAAGGCGAGTTTACCGTAGAAGGTTCGTTCAAAGCCGTTATGGAAGACGTATCGAACGTAACCGTAAAACAAATCTATAACGCTCTTTTGAAAGATAAGAACTTCGTAGCGAAAGCGAAAGAGATGCTTCTTCAAAGACCGATAGGCGATTACGCTTACGACCTTATAAGAGTACTTACGAAAGGGAAAATCTGCAAGGGCTTCGCTTGCGACGCAACCGACGTAAACGGTAATTACGTTATATCGGGCAACCTTGCGGACGTATTACAGGCGACTTTCAACATCAAGGTCAACGTTATGCTCTCGTCTTTAAAGAAGGGCGTAAGCGGAGTTAAGAAACTTGCGAAGGACACTTATAAAGACTTCACGGTAGGCGATTTCACTTACGACGTATTCAGAAAATACGCTGCGACGAAAGTCAGACTTACCGCGGGAGGTACGGCGAGAGACTATAAGAGCAATAATCTCGTTCTTACCGGTAAAATGGCGAAAGTGTTCAGAGCGACCTTCAATATGAAGATTACCGAAGCCGCTTCTATCACCAAGAAAATCAAGGTGAAGAACGGAGTTCTCGATTTCGTCAATACCTACTACGGAAAACTTTCGCTCGGAGACGTATTCGGCGCGGTCACGGAAAAACTCGTCGCTAAGAAACTGAAAGTCACGTTCAACTACGACGTAGCAAACGACTACGCTCTTACGATAAGCGGTAACTTTAACGAAGTGTTCGGGGCGATATTCGCTTCTAGCCTCGGAAGTCTTATCGAGGCGTACAAAGCCAAGAACTCCGCCAAGTATTTCTTAGACGAAGAAACGGGCGTAATAGGCAAACTTCCGCTCGGCGATATTCTCGCTTACGTCTGCAAGACGAAGAGTCTTGAAAAGCAGATGAAGTATACCGAAATCGAAAAGGGCGAGGACGGCAAGTGGAGCGTTAAGGGAGCGTACGAAACCCCGCTCGACATTGCGTTTAACGAACTCACTATCGGTAAGGTTTACAAAGAAAGAGCGAATTTCCAAAAGAATATATTAAAACCGTATTTCGACGCAGTCAAAGTCGGCGAACTCATGGGCGGCAGATACGACAAAGCGAATGACGAGTGGATAAAACCGAATGGCGAAGTCGTTAAAAACGAGGGCGCGAACGGCGTAATAATGAAGAAAATCTATATGTTGACGATTGAAGAAGTGACTAAGAAAGATTTCAAGGTCACGAACATTCTCGACGGCATATACGCGGGCGAAATACTCGGATATTATTACTGCGGACACTATAAATTCACGACGGACGAAAACGAAACGAGATATACTTTCTGCGAACCGGAAAATTCGCATAAAGACTACGAATATCACGTTCACGACGACGGAGAAATGTATAGCAAGAAATCCGAGTTCGTAACCGCGCTTTCGGGCATCAAACTCTGCGCAGACGCAACGCATACCGACGAAAATCACAAGTGGCACTATCACGACAAAATCGACTGTACGTTTAAGTCGCATACCGATACGACTCATACTTTGGGCGGTTGGTATAAAGACGAAGGTGGTACGGAAAAGGTCGGCGCGATAGAAAACGCATTCGCGAACGTAAGGCTCGGACATCTTATGAGCGGTTCGTTCGAGTTCAGCGACATCGTAAGAGGGGTTAAACTCGGCGAAGCGATGAATATGATAAGATGCGGCGGCAGCGACGAAACTTGCGACGTACCCGACGCGACCCACGAGCATAAAGCGGGCGTATGGTATAAACTTAACGAAAGTACGAACACTTACGAAGCCTCGGGCGTTCTTCTCGACAGAATCGCGGATAAAGACCTCGGAGAAATATTCGATAACGGTCTCAACCTCGGCGAAGCGTTCGACGGCGTGCTTCTCGGCGACGTAATGGGCTATAAATACTGCAACGGCGCGAGCGATTGCACTTACAAAGACGCAGACCCGACCCATACGCATATTGCGAGCGGATCGAAGAAAGTGTGGTACGTTCTCGACGATAAGGGAACGCCCGACGCTTCCGACGACGTTTATAGCCGCGCGACCACGCTCGAAACAATACTCGCCAACGTTTCCATGAGATCGGTAATCGACGGAGACTTCTCTATCGAAACGCAGATCAAGAACGTTAAAATCGGCGAGTTGATGAGTTACGAATACTGCGACGGAACAAACGAATGTCTGCCGCACGGAAGCGGGACTCACGCTGAAGGCTGGTACAGAAACGATAGCGGAACGTGGACTAAGATAACCGATAACCTTATCCTCTGCGTTGCGGACTTCACGATAACCGATATAAGAAAAGACGACTTCGGAACGAGGTTGAGTAGCAAGGTCAAGGCAAGCGTAACCGTCGGAGACATCTTCGAAGAAACGCAGACGGGACCGCTCTCGCTCATTCCTTCGGATACCAAGGTCGGCGCTATCAGCACGGAGATTCAGTACGCAATCGAAAATTCGACGGCAATCAAATTGTTTAACGCAGGCGTACTTCCGATAAAATCGGATAACGGTGCGAATACTACCGCTCCGGGCGGAACGCTTGAAAAACTCGATTCCACGTTCGACAAGATCAGACCGTACGTCGCCGAAAATAAAATATATGTCGATACTAACCTGAACGGAAAGTACGATGAAGGCGAACATATAGTAGTGGAAAATATTTTCACGGCTGAAGAAAAGACTAAGGCGACGGCGGCGGAAACGATTTCTGCCGAAGATAAGGTTACTTATCAGATAGCCGACGGATATCAGTACGATAACGGTAGAAAGTTCTGGGGTTCTCTGAAACTCGAAGAAATGGTAGACGTACTTCTTTCGATAGTAACTGCGACCGTATAACCGTACAAACTTCAAACGATTATCTTTGAGATAAGATAAACTTTAAGACTGCTCCGACGAATTTTCGTCGGGGCGGTTAAAAATAAAGAGCAATACAGCGAAATTGAAAGTTGTCGATGGCGAATAAAACGAAAATAATGACAAAAAAGTATGATTATAGTAATCCTAAGTTAAAGACAGTTGCAAGAAACTTGCGAAAAACTATGACAAAAGAGGAGCGTAAGTTGTGGTATGAATGCCTGAATGCGTTACCTTGGAGATTTCATCGACAAATGGTAATATCCAAGTATGTGGTAGATTTTTATTGTGCTGATAAAAAAATTGCCATAGAAATTGACGGTTCGCAGCATTATGAAAAAGAAAACGAGATAAAAGATTTAGAGAGGACGGCATTTCTTAATTCTCTCGGAGTAAACGTGTTGAGGTACACAAATAGAGAGATAAATTTAGAGTTTAAAGAAGTATGTAACGATATTTACGAAAAATTATCGTTATAAGATTATGCAAGTCCCCTATCGTCAAAATCTCGCATACGCTCGATTTTGCCACTTCCCCCGAAGGAGGAAGCGGACGTGGAAACATTCTTTTAAATTGTCTAACAAAAATATGTTTATTACTAAGGAAGAGTAAAAATTTTGCTGTTATAGTTAAAAGATTTATCTTCAGATTTTCCCGAAATCCGCTAAAACGGAAATATATCGCAAGACGGTAGGCATTGCTTCCTCCTTCGGGGGAAGTGGCGGCGAAGCCGACGATAGGGGACAAAACGGAAGTTACTGCAAAACGGCAAACATCGCTTTCTTCTTCGGAAGTATGAAAAACATATTATTTCCTTTTTCGGGGGAAAATTCCTCCGTAGAAACGGGTGTTGTTGCAAAGGCAGACATCGCTTCCTCCTTCGGGGGTAAATTTCTCCGTAGAAACGGGGGTTGTTGCAAAACGGCAGGAATCGCTTCCTCCTTCGGGGGAAGTGGCGGCGAAGCCGACGATAGGGGATAAAGCGGAAGTTACTGCAAAATGGCAAACATCGCTTTCTTCTTCGGAAGTATGAAAAACATGTTATTTCCTTTTTTGGGGTAAATTCCTCCGTAGAAACGGGGGTTGTTGCAAAACGGTAGGCATCGCTTCCTCCTTCGGGGGAAGTGGCGGCGAAGCCGACGATAGGGGATAAAACGTAAGGTAAATCGAATTTGCGTTTGTAGTTTTCCTGTCGGGTATACTTTGTTAAATCGAAATTCGCACGATACAACGAAAAAGACTTGACAAACGAAAAAAACAAATATATAATATACAAGCACTATTGTAAAAGTGTCAAACCTTGCTTGCGTTGGGATATACGCAAGCCGAATAAGTCCGGGAGGTAAAAAAATGAACAAATACGAAATGATTTACATTTTGGAATCTGCTCTTTCCGATGAAGCGAAGGATCAAATTATTGAGAAGATCGACGCTACCATCACGAAAAACGGCGGAATCGTCGAAAAGACGGACAAGTGGGGCATTAAGAAGCTCGCTTATCCTATCGACTACAAAACTGACGGTTATTACGTATACGTTGCTTTTGAAGGCGACAGCAATCTCGTTCAGGAAGTTAAGAGAGTTGTCGGCATCACCGAGCACGTTTTAAGACGTTTGATAACCAAAAGATGATTTTAAACTGAAAAAGCGTTTAAAATCCTACTAAAGGAGAAAAATTTTATGAATAAAGTATTTTTAATAGGCAATCTCACGAGAGACCCCGAAATGAGTGAAACTTCGAGCGGTATTCCCTTTTGCAGGCTCGGAATAGCAGTCAACAGACCCTATTCGGGCAGCGACGGCGAACGCGCGACCGACTTTTTCAACGTTACGGTATGGAGAACTCAGGCGGAGAATTGCGGAAGATACCTTAAAAAGGGAAGCAAAGTGTCGGTAGTTGCGAGTTTGCAGAACCGTTCCTATGAAGATAAGGACGGAAACAAGAGACAAGTGACCGATATTATTGCCAACGAAGTTGAATTTTTATCCGTCAGAAACCAGAACGACGGTTCGTCCGACTATGAACCCGCTGCGCCGAAGGCGACCGCCAAACCGACGCTTCAACAGGTTGACGACGAAGAGTTGCCGTTCTGACCGTTTTTCCGATAACTTTCGGGAAGAAAAAGAATTTCAAAAGGAGTAAATAACATGGAAGAAAAAACCACCGCGCCCGTAACGCCTGCCGCTACCGCGCCTGCGAAGAAGCCTATGAGAAAAGCGCCGAGAAGAAAGGTTTGCGCTTTTTGCTTGGAAAAGGCTACCGCGATTGATTATAAAGACACTGCCAAATTGAAGAAATACGTAACGGAAAAAGGTAAGATTTTACCCCGTCGTATGACCGGCGTATGCTCGAAGCATCAGAGACTTCTTGCAAGCGCGATCAAGAGGGCAAGACTTGTCGCTCTTCTTCCCTTCAAGGGAGAATAAGCCGTACAGCCGCGTCGGATTTTTTTGCGTTTTATCCGTAAAATGATAAGAAACCGAGAAATTCGCGAGGTTTACGCAAGAAGAAAGATTAAATTTATAAAGTACGA
>ULUP01011650.1_pt1 | contig 20285 bp, 17 predicted proteins | sample 1958581 | NCBI WGS metagenome assembly ULUP01 (sample SAMEA4835763, study PRJEB28245) | human gut metagenome | biome: gut microbiome; material: fecal sample | place: Denmark | collected 2008 | reverse complement strand
TGCCGAGGTATTCCGCCAAACGGGAATGAAACAACAAGAAGAGTAAAAGGTGGAAACGGCAGTATCTCGTTTTCCCGATATCAAGTTGATAGGTTTGTGCCTATCCCTTTTGCTATGGAGCGGGAAACGAGAGAAAAACCGAACTCGCAGAGTTCGGCGCCCGAGGAGCGAAGTTCCGAGGAAGTCTGCCGAGGTATTCCGCCAAACGGGAATAAAAAAACAAGAAGAGTAAAGGGTGGATACGGCAGTATCTCGGTTATCATAGCAAAATGAAACTACTGTATCTCGTTTCCCCGATATCAAGTTGGCAAGTTTTATGTTTGTCTCTTTTCGGGACGTCGGGGTGCCGTCCCCTACGGCAACGCTTGATAGGGAGATGGGCCGTTATGATTACTTTTTCGGAACGCCTTGTTCTTAAAAATGCAAGCATTTTTAAGAGTTCTTTGGGGCGCCGTCCCTTACGCTTATTTTAAAAATCTTTACTTTGTTACTCTTCTTTAATAAAAATCTTTACTTTTCGACCCTTTCAAGTCGCAACAAGTAAAGATTTATGTTCGGTTTCAGATTACAACTTTTCCGTTGACGTAGGACTCGAAATATTCCTTGTGTCCGAACGCTTTAATCAGTTCGTTAAGCCCCGCCGTCTTAAACATATTACCGTTATAAAACTTTTTCAGACAGGAAATTGCCTTGCTTTTTCCTGTCGTTTTTTCAAGTTCGCAGAACATTATAAGACTTTTCCCGTAGGCTATCGCAACGTATTCGTTCTGATTTTTAAACTCGCTAAGTCTCTTCGACATTACCGTGTCCGTCGAGCCGTTCAAAACCTTATTTACCTCGAAGAACGACTTATAGAGGGCTTTTGCGTTAGTAATCATTTCCTCCGCCTGTTTTTCCATACCGTTTTCCAAGAGGTAGAGATAGGTCGAATATTCGCAAAGACCTTCGTCTATGTATGCGTCCTCGACCTCGTTTACGCCGACCGCCGAATGCCACCATTGATGCGCCGTTTCGTGTACGGTCGCAAGCAGTAAAGTTTCTTCGTCGAGGTCGTCCGACAGCATCGTAAGTCCCGAATATTCCATTCCGCCCGCAGCGAAGTCCGTCTCGGCGACAGAAAAAGTTTTATGCGGATATTTCCCGAATTTATCGCAGAAAAACTCGAAACATCTTTTTACCGTTTCTATGTTTTTGTTGTTTTCGGTCAGAGAATAGTAGCATAAATCGACGTCGCCGCATTTTTCCGACGAAACGTTGTATTTGTCGGAAAGTACGAACGCAAAATCTCTGCCGCCGCCAAGCGAATACGAGTATGTCGTTCTCTCGCCGTCAATCAGCGTTTTTTCGGGAAATCCCGAGGCGGCAACGACGTATTTCGACGGAACGGATATTTCGACGCAATAGTCGCTCGCGTCTGCAAAATAGGGGTCTCCGAACGGATTATAGCCGCATTTATAAAATCCGTCAGCCTGCATTTTGCAAAGAACCGGGTAAAAATCGCCGAGATTTACCGTATTTTCGGTTTTGCCGAGTCTTAACTTCGCTTGCGGAATGGTAGTTGTGAAGCCGAGAGTTATTTCGGAGATCTCGCTCGGAAACAGGTTGCCCGTAATAACTTCCAACGACAGTTCGTCGTCGGAAAGGTTGTACGCGGCGGTTTTGCCGTTATACAGACATTCGTTAATTTTTATACCGCCGAACGAATTTTCATTTAGATAGCCGTCGTCATAGGTCTTGCGTAAGGCTCGGTTTTTCTCGTTATAGGCGTTTGCAAAGAGGTTGAACGGAACGGTCTTTACAGCCTCGTTTGTCGAGTTTACGAACTTATAGACGGCTTTTCCCGTTATAATCGAGTTTTTGTCGTCGAAGACAAAGGTGAGTTTTACCGATTGCCTTTCCTCGTTTTTTTTACAGGACGAAAGCGCGGATAAAACGCCGAAAAGCAATAGAGAAACTATAAATAAAGAAACGGCTTTCGATAGTCTGTACATAAAAAAGCCCTCCCGTACATTGTACGGAAGGGTTTTCTACAATATTACAATTATTTTTCCGCGAGAAGCAAATAGGTCTCGGGATCGATTCTTTTACCGTTCTCGACTACCTCGAAGTGGAGATGCGCGCCGTCTTTGTATTCCTGACGGTTGTTGTCCGACACCGCGCCGATAACGTCGCCTTTTTCGACTTTCTGCCCCTCGGCGAGATTTTCAGCCGCATCGATCGAGTTGTAAATAGATTTAAGTCCGTTGCCGTGGTCGATTGTCACGGTAGTGCCTTGGAGATAGGAAGTCGTAATGCTTTCGATAACTCCGTCGTAGGCGGCGAGTACTTCCGTTCCCGCTTCTGCGGAAAAGTCGATGCCCATGTGTCCCGTATAAACGCCGAGAGTTTTATTGAAAACTACGGTAGAAGAAGTGTAGTTTTTGGAAACGGTGGAGTTTGTCACGGGGAGCGAAAATACTATTTTCGTGTCCGTAGGCTTTTCGCTTTCGGGTTCCTTTTCCGAATCGCTCGGCTTGGGCTGTTCGCTGTCAGGCTCTTTTTCGGACTCTGACGGCAAAGTCGATTCCGTCGCGGGGTTCGGGTTTACGGAATTTCTCGCCTGATCGGACGGTTTGTTCGTGATAAGCACGATTGCTATGACAGTAGCGATGATTATAAGGGACGCCCCTATAACGAGGTAGTAGAGATTTCGTTTTACGAAACTAAGTAACGAGTTGTTTTTCTTTTCCGACATTTTTATTATTCCTCCGATTTTTTTAGCGGCGGCGTCGTTTTCCGCCTGTGGTTTTGATTATCGACCGCCTTTCGGCGTTTTATACGGCGTTTTGAAAAAAATTTAAAAACTTCCGAAATTGAGCGGCGAAGCGATATAGATTTTGCCGTCGCGCTTTGAGACGTGCAGATTTACCCTTTGACCTTTAATTACGATATTGCCTTTGATTTTCGGCGAGTAATAGTAATTATTTTCAAAAAATTCGCCTTTTTCGTCAAAAACGAGGTCTGCTTTCAGCCTTTTAAGGACCTTCGGCAAATCGGCTTCGTCGAGTTCGCAACTTTCGCCGCTTTTTTCGCCGAGAAATACCGAATAGCGGACGGCGTTTTCGTCGAGGCGTCGGATAGCCGCGTTAGACGAAGCAGAATACAGATAAAATATGTGATTTTTACCCTCTTTAAATTCCGTTCCGCCGCTTATAAGCAGAGAAATTACTAAAATTAAAAAGGAAAGCATAGCAAGGATTGTTTTTTTCATACGGGTAAATTATCGACAGAGAACGAAAATTTATACAATCGGGACTATTAAAAACAAAAAAAGGGCTGTAAAAAACACAAAAAAAAGACTACAAATCTTACGAAAAAAGATAAAATGTAGTCTTTTTTATTGTTAAAAGAGCATTTAACTTGCTTTCCCCAGAGGGGAAAGCAAGAAAGCGTCGATATTTCTTTACTTTTCGAAAATGAAGGCTATTTAACGCTAAACCTCAAAAAAATTATAGTTTTTTTACAGCCCCTTTCATTGCAGAATTATTAAAATTTTATTATTTTACCGAGCCTTTCGAGCCTATTCTCGAAAAAAGCCTGATTCTTTCGGTAAATATCGGCGTGTTTTCGATAGTCCTATCGGAAAACATTCCGTCGCCTAAGTTTATCGACGAGGCGATTTCGTTTCCGACGATACTCAAAGCCACGTCTTTGTACTTTTGCGAAGTCTCTTCGCTGTCAAATTTAAACTCGAGATTTTTCTTCGGGTAATCGGCGACAATAAGTCCGATGGGGAGAATTCCGCTTCCCACGCACGCGTCGTAAATTTCTTTGGGCGCGAAGTTGTAGTTTTCGAGTTTATCGAGGTAGAAGAATATGCCTTTTATATGATTGTCGATCGCGAATTTAATCGTGTCGAGAAGGTTATCGGAAAGCATTACCGCGGAAATACCGCCGTAATAGTCGCTCGAAGCCACAAATTCGCTGACTTTTTTGTATTTCCTCACGGGGAATTTCATTTTATATTTTGTAAAGAGGACTTTCGCGAGGTCCGCTATATAGAAAACGTTTGAAAGGTCGATAAGCCTTTTGTATTCCTCGTCGGAAAGTTCGATTTTAAGTTCATCGGAAACGAAGTCGATAACGGCTTTTCCGTCCTCGAACTTGTTTCTGATGCTTTCCGCAAGTCGGATAAATATATCCTCGGTACTCGTCGCCTTGTAAAAACTGTTTTTCGGCGCGGCGAGGTGAATATCGTATTTTTTAAATCTCGAATTAAGCCCGTCGATGAGCGAGGAAGCGAACTCGTTGCGAAATTTTCTGTAAAAATAGAGTTCGAGGTCGAACGGCTTTGCGTTTTTATGGGGAACGCCGACCGAGAGCATTTTGCGGACGACGCCGTCGCTGCCTATACATTCGGTTTCCGCGCCCGTATAGTAGGGCTTTTTCAGTATTTTTTCAGCCTTGTAAATTTCTTTCGCGGCGGATAAAGAGGCGTAGTCCACGACCCCGATAATGGGCATACCGTTTTTTGCGAGTCTGTACGCGGCAAGCGCGGGGGTAGTGTCGAAGCAGGAGAAAGTAGTCCTGCAAACGACGTTGATATTGGCGTCCATGCCGTAATCTTCCGCGTATTCTTCGTTTTTCGCAAGGGTTTTAAGGGCTTTAAGCCTTTTAAAACGACTTTTACTCTTAAGTTTTTCGACTAATTGTTCGTCTTGCATAATTTTTTTTCCTATTATATTATTGCCCGACTATTGTAATATATTTGCGAAATTTTGTCAAGCATGACGGGCAAGAATAATACAATCCATAATCTAACGGGGTATTTTTGACTAATATTGCGCTTTGCTTGCGGCTTATACGTCAAACTTCAAGCGATAATTTACCAAAAAGCACGGAAATAGCGGCGTTTTGGCAAGATTTGCATTGTTTTTGTCCGGCATAAATTAAAAAATCGAAAAAATTCGAAAATTTCGGAAAAATTTAGAAAAATCAGCATTTTTTTTATAAAAACTCTTGAAATTATTTTTAAATATGGTATAATACATATAAGCGGCAAGTTCGCAATAACAAAATGATTGGAGGAAATCATGAACAAAAGTGAATTTATCAGGGCTTACGCCGACGAACTCGGCATCACAATGAAAGACGCTGAAAGAAATTTCAACGCGTTAGTTACTACTTTAACGAACGAACTTAAGAAGGGAGAGAGCATTCACATTTCGGGTTTCGCGTCCTTTGAAATTAAGGATAAAGCGGCGAGAGATGGCGTAAATCCGTCCACGGGCGAAAAAGTACAGATCAAAGCGTGCAAAGCGCCGAACGTAAAGTTTAGCAAAACTTTCAAAGACGAATTCAACAAATAATTCGGAAACGTACGAGCGGATACGCTCAAAATAAGGGACTGCGTAAAACGCAGTCCTTTTATTATGCTCTTTAATTGCGGTTGTGAAAAACGAGAATTTGCTTTTGACTTAACTATGAATAATTTTCTCTAAAAGACGCAAAATATCCCTATTTTTCTTGCTTTCCCCTTTGGGGAAAGTGTCTCGGAAAGCGAAGCGAAACCGAGACGATAGAGGTTAATAACGCATAAAATAGAAATTCTCGCAAAGAAATCGGAACGTAAGACCTCTCTCGGCTTTTGTTTGCTTCGCTTACAAAAGACACTTCGCCTCGGCGGCGGACGCCCCCTTTCCGTCAGACTTCGTCTGCCACCTCTCCCGTTTCACGGGAGAGCATACCTCAGAGGGGAAAGCAAGTAGAATTGCTTTTGCCGTTTATTGCCCGTCTTTTACGTTCATTGCCGCGTTTGTCGATGCGGCTGTTTGACGGGCAAAATTCCCCGTTTTTCGGGCGTTTTCCCCTCTTTCACGAAAAATTCAATCAAATGAGAAAAAAATTGTCTTTCGGATATTTACTTTATGAGGTATATGTGTTATAATAATGTAATAGTTAAAACGATAGTACGAAATTTCCCGAAATATCAACGGAGCGAAAACTGTGAAATACGAAAAAGATTTAAGTCAGAGACAGGCGAACGCGCTCGCCAAAGAATATCGGACAGATAAGTCGATGCAAAGCGACAGGGATTTAACCCTCGCTTTGTGCAGAAAAATGCCTGCCGTCTACGAGTATGCCGACGAAAACGTGAAGGCGGACGAAGAAATCGCCGAAACCTGTTTTTTAAAGGACGGCAGACTCATTCGCTTCGCGCCCGATAGCGTAAGGGGAAATCCGATTTTAGCCGCAACCGCCGTTCGGAATTTCCCTCCGTGTTATTCCTTCCTTTGCGGCAAGGCAAGAGAGAACAGAGAAATCGCTTTGATCGTCGCTAAAAACGGCGGCGGCGCGGTGGAACTTCTTCCAGATAAATTTCTCGACGACAAGGAAGTCGCTATGGTTGCCGTGGAGAAAAATCCGAAAAATATCCGCCTCTTTTCCGAGCGGATAAGAGCGGACAGAGACGTCTGCCTTGCGGCGCTTGCCGGAGACAGAACGGTCGGGGCGTACTTTTCGGACGACGCCTTTAAAGACGACGAAGTGTTTGAAAAAGTCACGAGGGCGGACAGGGGAATTATCGAAGTCAATAGTCTAGCGAACGACGTTCCCTTGGGACTGCTCGAAAAAATGGCTGAAAAGGGTATGACCGCCAGGTTTATCGCTCAGAAAATAGATCCGCTCACCGTTCCTTACGAAAAACTGAACGCCGTACTCACGGTATTCGAGGGCAACGTAGTCAGAAAAAAAGAGATTTTGCAGAGAATAATCGACAAGGACGACAGACCTACCGCCGAACTTCTTTGCTCGAAGTTTCAGGTTCCGCCCGAGATCATAAAAGAACTTCTGCCTTACGCCGTTAAAAACAGAAAAATGAGGGTAATTCCTTTTCTTATGTCATACGCCCACGGCAAAAAGACGGGGGAAAAACAGGAACGGGACAGAATTACGAGGGGGCTTAAACGAAATTCTACGAAAGCGGTGGAAATCCTCATAAATTCCATAGACAACTACAAAAACGACCGCGAGGTAATCGCCCTTTGCGCCGAAAAGGACGGGGCGATACTCAAATATATACAGGACTCGGATTTGTTTTTCGACCCCGAGATAGTTTCGGCTTGCGTTAAAACCTATATCGTGAAAAACGCCGACGAACCGTTCGTGACGAATTTCAAAACCCTGCCGTTTTCCTACGAGGATATTAAAATTCTCTGTCGAAGAGACTACCGCAATCTGTTCGCCCTCGGCGGAAAATATTTGGAAGATCCCGTTTTGTGCGCCGAAGCGGTAAAGTCGGGAGAGAAAGCGTATGAAATGCTTCCCGACGATATGAAAAAAGATCCGCTTGTAATGAGGTCGAGAAGATGATAAGAAACGAAGCGGCGGCGAAAGAGATTATAAACATCGCGGTGATTTCTCTTTCTGCGGAAGAAAGTTTTTTCAGTTATCCGTTAGGCGTTGCGAATCCGACCGTTACGGACTCCGATTTTTTCGTTGCGACCGACGGCAAGGGCGTGTATTTCGGCGAAAAATCCCTGTTTGAAAACGCCGTAAAATTCGGCGAAAAACAGATAACGCTGGGGCTTTGTCATACCATACTTCACGACCTGTTTCTGCACCCGCTTATAAAGCCCGACAATGCCGAACTATACGACTTGGCGTGCGATATAACCGTCGGATACTACGTCGATTATATGGATATCCCGTTCGGCGACAGACGCGCGACCGAGCAGAGAAAAGCCGTCTATAAGTCGATTATTAACGATTTTGGCGGCGTAACGGAGAGGCTTTGCGAGACGTATCTTGCGGATAAAGGGCAATCTGAAACGGAAAAACTAAAAGAGGCGTTTACGGTATGCGACCATTCGATGTGGAAAGATAAGAAAGGCGGAGGCAACGCTGCGGGCGGAGACAACAACGAAAACGACGACGGCGACGATAGCGAAACGGAAAAACAATGGGTCGAGATTTCCAAGCGTATAATTCCTATGATAGGAAAAGAACGCAAAGATTTGAAAAGAAAACTCGAAAACGTGACGGGAAGCAAGAGGGATTACAGAAAATTTCTCGAGCGGTTTTTAAAAACTTCGGAGAGGAAAACGCCGAGCGAGGACTTTGACTATATATATTATTGTTACGGGCTTTCGATGTACAAAAACGTGCCGCTTATAGAACGGCTCGAGACGAGCGACAAAAAAGACTATTCGCAGATTGTAATTGCAATCGACGTTTCGGGAAGTACTGCCGGCGAACCCGTAAAAAAATTCGTCGCAGAAGTTTACGCGATATGTCGGGAGATTTCAAAAAGAGACGAACTGAGGCTGAGAATAATTCAATGCGACCTTGAAATTCGTTCGGACGAAATTATAAAGGGCGACAAAGAATTTGAAGAAAAGATGCGGAATTTCAAACTTTTAGGCGGCGGCGGTACCGATTTCCGACCCGTGTTCGAGCGTCTCGACGCGGACAGAAAGCGTGGCGCGAAAATTCGCGCGCTGTTGTACTTTACGGACGGACTCGGAGTGTTTCCTACCGAAAACCCCGACTATAAAACCTGTTTTTTGCTTTACGGCGAGAACGCCGACGAGGTAAAAACGCCTTATTTCGCTTATAAAATAATACTTGACAAGGAAGATTTAGAATGAACATTTTAGAAGCCAAAAACGAAATTAAAAACGCGGTAAGAATCTATTTATCGAAAGACGCCGACGGCAACTACGAAATTCCCGTCGAAAGGCAACGCCCGACCCTTGTTATCGGCGCGCCCGGAATCGGTAAAACGGCGATAATGAGCAAAATCGCCGACGAACTCGGAATAGGGTTTTTAGGTTACACGATTACCCACCACACGAGACAGTCGGCAATCGGTCTGCCGTTCATATCGAAACGCGTTTACGGCGGTAAGGAATATTCCGTTACGGAATATACGATGAGCGAAATAGTCGCCGAAGTGTACGACGCGATAGAAAAGCAGGGTAAAAACGAGGGAATACTCTTTATCGACGAAATAAACTGCGTTTCCGAGACCTTAGCCCCTGCAATGCTCGAACTTTTGCAGCACAAGAAATTCGGAACGCATAAAATTCCCGACGGCTGGATATTAACCGCCGCAGGCAACCCCGAGGAATACAACAAATCGGTAAACGAGTTGGATATGGTTACTTTGGACAGAGTTAAAAAACTCGACGTAGAACCCGACTACGAGGCGTTCAAAACGTACGCTTTAAACTCGGGTATGCACAGCGCGATAGTCGGGTTTTTATCCTTGCAGAGTAATTTCCTGTTCGTGGCGGAGAAAAGCCCCGAGGGACTCGAACTTGTCACCCCGAGAAGTTGGGAGGATCTTTCCTACGCCCTCTACGAGTACGAAAAACTTTCTATTCCCGTAACTATGTCGCTTATCAGCGGATATATTCAAAGTCCCAAGATTGCGAGCGGTTTTTCGGGTTATTACGGAATATTCAGAAAGTTCGGCAAGATAGTGTCGGGCGACGAAGTGGAAAACGGAACTTTAAAGTCCGTAGATTTATCGAGCGGCAATTTCGAGGAGAGATTTGCCCTTGCGGAAATTATGAGGGCGAAAGCCGTTAAGATTGCCGACAAGGCAATGGCGAAAGCCGAAGCCGCGGAACTCGTCAAGGAAATCGCTTTAAAGAAAAACGCCAAAAAAGAGATAGAGGAACTGCTCGTAAAATATAAGTCGGGAACGCTGAACAGATACCAGAAGTCCGAGTATAGGTCGATTATCAACGGACTAAGCGAAGCGAACGGCGAAAAATTCGCCGAAAAATACTGCGAGGAAGCCGAAGAGTACGCAAGTAGCAGAATTAAGAAAATCGAGAACGTTCTGTCGTTTGCGAGCGAGGCTCTCGGAAACGGTCAGGAACTCACCTCGGCAGTCACTTCGATGCTCGCAAGCGAGAATTTCGTCGCGTTTTTATCGAAATACGATTGTCCTAAATTTTATGAGATAAATTCGTCGTTGCTTCTCGGCGACGGCGATAAAATAAGAGATATAGCCGCCAAGGCTTTGAAAGAGGCGAAAAACAACAGATAATATGAAACGGCTCGCTATACACTTAAAAAAATACAGAAAAGACTGTTTTCTCGCCCCTTTATGTAAACTCGTCGAAGCCCTTTCGGAACTTTTCGTTCCGCTCGTCGTCGCCGACCTTATAAACAGAGGCGTCAACGGCGGCGATAAAAAAGTAATAATCGTCGACGCCTGCGTAATGGCTGCGCTCGCGTTTATCGGTCTCGGGTTTTCGATAATCGGTCAGTTTTTCTCCGCGAGGGCGGCGACGGGGTTTTCGTCGGACGTAAGGGGAAATCTGTATAAAAAATTACTTTCTTCGCCCCTATCCGAAACGGACAAAATGGGCGTTTCGACAATGGTAACTCGTATGACGAGCGATATAAATCAGATGCAGAACGGGGTAAATATGGTACTCCGTCTGCTTTTGCGTTCGCCGTTCGTCGTTTTGGGCGCGTTCGTTTGCGCGGCGATTATCGACCTTAAAATTTCGCTCGTTTTCCTCGCGACGATAGTAATATTAGGTATCGTCGTCGCAATAATTATGCGAATCACGATGCCGAAATACGTCAAAGCACAGGGAATGCTCGACGACGTCGCGTTGACCGCGAGAGAAAACCTGACGGGCGCGAGGGTTATAAGGGCGTTCGGGGCGGAGGACGACGAAATAGCGGCATATAAGAAAAAGACCGCCGCCATGGAGAAATTTCAGAATTTCACGGGGGCAATATCTTCACTATTGAATCCGATTACTTTCACTATAGTGAATCTCGCGATCGTCGCTCTTTTGTACGGCGGAGCGATAAGGGTTTCTTCGGGCGCGCTTTCGCAGGGAATGGTTATCGCCCTTTACGACTATATGTCGCAGATACTTATAGAACTCGTCAAGTTTGCGAACCTTATAGTTTCCGTTTCGAGGGCGCTCGCATGCGCGAAGAGGGTCGAGAGCGTGCTTGAAATCGACGACGAAAAGGACTGCTATGAAGGCGGAATTACTTCCGACAAATATATAGAATTTAAAAACGTTACAGTCCGCTATTCGGATAATTCGACGGGCGTTAAAAATATAAGTTTCACGGTAAACAAAGGCGAAACGATAGGAATAATCGGCGGCACGGGCAGCGGTAAATCGACGGTCGTCAATCTTCTTCCGAGGCTTTACGACGCGTCGGAAGGCGCGGTGTTCTTCGACGGAATAAACGTAAAAAATTATCCCCTTAAAGAGTTGAGAAAGAGAATAGCGATTGTCCTTCAACGCCCCGCGATTTTCGAGGGTACTATCCGTTCTAACGTGTCTTTGGACGGTTCGGCGGACGAAAAAACGATAGAAACGGCGATAGAAAACGCTCAGGCGGCGGACGTCGTGAAATCGAAAACGGGCGGACTTGACGCTCCTTTAAAGCAGCGAGGCAGAAACCTTTCGGGCGGACAGAAACAGCGTTTGTCCGTCGCGAGGGCTTTGGCTAAGGGGGCGGAAGTTCTTATTCTGGACGACAGTTCGTCCGCGCTCGACTATATGACCGACCTTAAATTGAGACGGGCGATAAAGTCGCTCGGAGAATCGCTCACGACGATAATCGTCTCGCAGAGGGCGTCGGCGGTGAGAAACGCCGACAAGATTATCGTACTCGGCGACGGCGAAATAATCGGCGAGGGAACGGCGGATTATTTAAGAGAAACTTGCGAGGTTTACAGAGAAATCGAGGCTTCGCAGATGAGGGAGGGCGGCGTAAGATGAGCGATAAAAGACAGAAAAACTCGGACAAAAAAAGCGTCGGAGTAATGAAAAGGCTTTGGAAATACGCTAAAAAATACCGCCTTGCGTTCGTAATTTCGCTTATAGCGGCGACCCTTTACGTCGGGTTTTCCCTGATTTTGCCGATACTTTTCGGAAAGGCGACCGACCTTATAATCGGCAAGGACAACGTAGACGTAAGCGGACTTTTAAAAATATTTGCCGTGGCGGCTGTTGCGGCGATTTTGGCGGGGGCGAGTCAATGGGTGACCGAAACCCTTTGCAACAGAATATCGAACGGAATTACGGCGAGAATAAGGCGGGACGTATTCGTAAAACTCGAAAATCTGCCGCTCAAATACCTCGACGGGCGTTCGTCGGGCGACCTTATGAGCGTGGAAATAGGCGACGCGGATAAACTTTCCGACGGCTTACTTCTCGGTTTTTCGAGATTTTTCACGGGAATTATTACTATAATCGGCACTCTTGCGTTTATGTTCGCGGTGAATCCGATAATAGCCCTCGTTGTCGCCGTTTTAACCCCCGTTTCGCTTCTGACGGCGAAATTCATAACGGGCAGAACTTACGGGCTGTTTAAAGAACAGTCGAAACTGACGGGCAGACAATCGGCTCTCGTCGAGGAAACGCTGTCCAACCTTCCGACCGTAAAGGCTTACGTTACCGAGGAGACTTTTTCGGAACGTTTCGACGAAATAAACGACGAACTGAAAGAACGCTCGTTCAAGGCGGTGTTCTTCTCGTCGCTCACGAACCCGACGACGAGGTGCATAAACGCTCTCGTTTACGCGGCGGTAGCCCTTACGGGAGCGTTGCTCAAAGTGAACGGCGCGACGGGCGCGCTTGCAATAACCGTCGGCGGCATACTTTCTCTTCTCAGTTACGCCAACAGATACACAAAGCCGTTCAACGAGATAACGGCGGTAATCACCGAACTCACGGGGGCGAAGGCTTGCGCGGCGAGATTGTTCGAGATTTTAGACGAAAAAGAAGAGGTAAAAGCGGAAAACGAAAAGAAAATCGGGCGGCTTAAAGGCGACGTGGATATTGACGACGTGAGTTTTTCGTACGTTCCCGAAAGGAAACTTATCGAGCATTTCAACCTGTCGGTAAAAAGCGGTTTAAAGATAGCGATAGTAGGTCCGACGGGTTGCGGAAAAACGACGTTAATCAACCTATTGATGAGGTTTTACGACGTGACGGGCGGCGAAATACGCTACGACGGCGAGGGAATAAAAGGCTTGGAGAGAAAGTCTTTAAGGGCAAATATCGGTATGGTGTTACAGGACACCTGGATAAGAAAAGCAAGCGTGTACGACAACGTGAGAATAGGCAGAAAGTCGGCAAGCGACGAGGAGGTTATAAACGCCTGCAAACTCGCTTCTGCGGACGGTTTTATAAAGAGGCTCGATAAAGGCTACGACTCGGTCATAAGCGAGGACGGTTTATCGGCGGGGCAGAAACAACTTATTTCCATAGCAAGGGTAATGCTTTGTCTGCCGCCTATGCTCATTTTGGACGAGGCGACTTCGAGCATCGACACCCGTACCGAAATGAAAATTCAGCAGGCGTTCGATACGCTGACAAAGGGCAAAACGAGTTTCATAGTCGCTCACAGATTATCGACCATAAAGAGCGCGGACGTCATACTCGTAATGAAAGAGGGCAACGTTATAGAACAGGGTAACCACGAGTACCTTATGGGAAAACGCGGGTTTTACTACGATTTATATAATAGTCAGTACGCAGGTTAATAAAAATGGATAATGTAAAAGACAACGCAAAACGGGAAGATAATACGAGTAGCGGCGGTTTTTGCCGCGGCTTGGGCGGCTCGAACGGAGGTTTTTGCTGCGGCTCAGGCGAAAGGCTTGGCGGCGGACTGAGCGGAAAATATCCGCTTACGGGCAGAGAAAATTACTCCGAAAATACGGTTGTTAAGGTGGGAAACGCGACGATAGGCGACGGGACGTTCGCCTTTATCGCAGGACCTTGCGCCGTGGAGAGCGAAAAGCAGATTATCGAAACGGCGACAGCGTTAAAGAAATCGGGCGTGAAAATTCTGAGAGGCGGAGCGTACAAGCCCCGCACTTCGCCCTATTCTTTTCAGGGTCTCGGCAAAGAGGGGTTAAAATTCCTTAGAAAGGCGAAAGAGGAAACGGGGCTTGCGGTAGTCACCGAAATTACCGATTTAAGGACTCTGGATTTATTCGACGGAATAGATATGATACAGATCGGCGCGAGAAATATGCAAAACTTCGAACTTTTAAAAGAGGTCGGCAAATTCGGCAAGCCCGTGCTTTTAAAGAGAGGCTTTGTCAACACCGTCGAGGAATGGCTTATGTCCGCCGAATATATCGCCTCTAACGGAGCCCTCGATATCGTACTTTGCGAAAGGGGAGTGAGAACGTTCGAGACGCTCACGAGAAACACTCTCGATTTAGGGATAATACCGCTTGTGAAAGAACTCACTCGGCTGCCCGTCATAATCGACCCGAGCCACGCTTCGGGTAACAAAAAACTGATAAGACCTTTGACGCTCGCCGCAGCGGCTGTCGGGGCGGACGGAGCGATAATCGAGTGTTGCGTTTCGCCCGAAAACGCCATTTGCGACGGCGAACAGGCGATTACCCCCGAGGAGTTGAAAGAGATAATCTCGGCGGCGACGAAAGTTAAAGAGGCTGCGGAAAAGAACGGGGAGGCTTCGAGATGAACGTCGTTAAAATAAAGACCTCTAAACCGTACGACGTGGTTGTTTGCGACTCTTTTGTCGGGCTTAACGAAGAAATTGCGGAAATTACGGGAGACGGGGTAGCGTTTATAGTTTACGACAATAATACGAAAAAACTCTTTTCCGAGGAGATTTCGGAAGAACTTTGCGACCTTCCGACGATTCCGCTCACGGTAAAAGAAGGCGAAAAGTGTAAGACTTTTGCGGAGTATAAAAGGCTTACGGGGCTTCTCGCAAAATACGGCGCGGACAGAACGGACGTTTTGATTTCGGTAGGCGGCGGGGCGGTTTCCGATCTCGTCGGTTTCGTCGCGGCGACTTATAAGAGAGGGATAAAACACGTCATAGTTCCGACCACGATTTTATCGGGGGTAGACGCGTCGATAGGCGGAAAAACCGCAATAGATATGCCCGAGGGAAAAAATCTCGTAGGGGCGTTTTATTCCCCGTCGCTCGTTTTTACGAACGTTTCGGCGTTTGATACGCTCGGCGAAAAACAAGTCGAAAGCGGTTACGGCGAGATTATAAAGTACGCGTTTATAGACAAACGCGTAAACAAAGAGGTTATAGCAAGGGGGGATTCGGAAGAAATCGTCTCGCTTTGCGTGGAAATAAAAGGCGAAATAGTCGAAAAGGACGAGTTTGAAAAAGGCGGCAGAGAAATACTCAATTTAGGACACACGATAGGTCACGCTTTGGAAGCCGAGAGGGGTTTTTCTCTTTCTCACGGACTATGCGTTGCTTTCGGAATTGATAGGATAATCGACATATCGGCGGACTTCTACGGCTTTGGCGAAGAAAAAAGACGTGAAATGAAAGACCTTTTACGTTCCTTTCCGTTCGATTTCGACGTGGGCGAAATCGACTATAAATCGCTCAGAAACAGAATACTTTCGGATAAAAAAATCGAGGGCGATTACATTAAATTCGTTCTCATAAAGGATATAGGCGACGTGAGAGTCGAAAGGCTTCCACTTACCGCCGTATGGAAATACGTCAGATGAACGCAGAAATCGTTTCCCGCAGCGTAAATATTACCGCCGTCGCGCCGCCGTCGAAATCGGCGTCGCAACGGCTTATTTTAGCGGCGGCTTTGAAAAAGGGCGTAACGCTTATAAAAAACGTCGGAGGAGCCGACGATATTTCGGCTATGACGGGGTGCCTTAGTAGTCTCGGGGCGAAAATTACCCGTTCGGGCGGCGATTTAGTCGTCGAAGGTATTAAAATATTTCCCGAAAAGGTCGTTTTGGACTGCAAAGAAAGCGGAGCAACTTACAGATTTTTAATTCCCGTCGTCGCCGCTTCAGGCGTGAACGCGACTTTTACGGGCAGCGAAAAACTTCTTTCCCGTCCGCTCGGAAATCTCGTAAACGAACTTGAAAAACACGGCGAGACGGTAAACGGAAATACTTTTTCTGGTAGAATTTCGTCGGGCGAGTACGTTATAGATGCGAGCGTTACTTCGCAGACGGCGAGCGGTCTTTTATTTGCTCTGCCGCTTGTACGCGGCGTTTCGTCGCTTTGTTTTACGGAAAAGCCTGTGAGCGAAAAGTATCTCGATATGACTTATTCCGTTCTCGATTTATCGGATATTAAATACGAAAAGTCGGGCTATAAGACGATTATTGAGGGTAAACAGACGTATTCTTTGCCCGATGCCGTCGAGGTTTCCGGCGACTGGTCCGCGGCGGCGTTCCTGCTTGTTATAGGTGCGATTTGCGGCTGCGCTTCCGTTTCGGGACTGTCGTTTTCGGACGGTCAGGGCGATAAGGCGATAGTCGATATACTTAGAACGATGAACGCCGATATTGCGGTTAAAGGCGATAAGGCAGAGGCGAGAAGAAGTCAACTTAAAGAGATAAAGTTAAATTGCGAGGATATTCCCGACCTCGTTATGCCGCTCGTCGCGGCGGCTGTGTTCGCCGACGGTGAAAGCGAATTTACGGGGATTGAAAGGCTGAAATATAAAGAGAGCGACAGGCTCGAAAGTCTAACGGGACTTATGAAAGCCTGCGGAGCAAAATACGAAACGGACGGAAAAACGCTTAAAGTATATGGTAAAACTTATACGAGAGGCGGGGCGGTATTCGACGGCAAGAACGACCACAGGGTGGTTATGGCGGCGACTGCGATAGCCTTAGGCGTAGGCGGCAAAAGCGTAGTTTCAAACGCCGAAAGCGTGAAAAAGTCCTATCCCGAATTTTTCGGGACTTTGGGGATAGAGGTATGATATTTTACAAAGGTAAGAGAATAACGGTCGAGGAAAAGGGCGGTTCGCACGACGAAAGCGTAAAGGCGTTTGTCGGCGGACTTGGAGGCTTTTTCTACGACGATGACAAGACTCGCGAGTTTTTAAAACGCAGAAGTCCGAGCGGCGAAGCCTATTCGACGTCGAGAAAAGAGACCGACGAGCCGATTATTTTAAGCGGAATATCGGACGGCAAAATCGTAGGTAATATAGCGGCGGAGTTCAAAAACGCCGACGTCAGAAAAAGTGACTACGAAAATCTGTACGGAAAACCTCGTCCGTCGCACGCGGATATTACGAGATATTTTAGTTTTGGCGAACTGAATTTCGACGGCGGGGGCGAATTTTCGGGCAGAACTACCGTCGCGCTTGCGTTCGCAGGGGCGATATGCCTTAAAATACTCGAAGAAAATTACGGCGTGAAGATAAAGGCTTATCTGTCCGAAGTCGGGAACGTAAAGGGTAAATCGTATACGGACGAGAACTTTTCGGAAGAGAAAGCGTTTGATTCGGACTCGGCGTTTTTAACGAAAGAAACCGAAAACAGAATGAAAGAGGAGATAGAAAAGGCGAGAGCGGACGGAGACTCTGTCGGAGCGAAAGCCGAATGTCTTTGCGTAAACGTTCCGAGGGGGTTAGGCGGTTCGGGCGAAAACGGGCTTGAAAGCAAATTCTCGTCGGGGCTATACGCTATCCCCGGCGTAAAGGGCGTGGAAGTAGGAGACGGCTTTGAATTTTGCAAAATGAAAGGAAGCGAAGCGAACGACGGAATTTGTTTAAAGGGCGGCGAAATCGCTTTTGAAACTAATTGTTCGGGCGGTATAAACGGCGGCATATCGAACGGCGACGCGATAAGATTTAAGGTCGCCTTTCGTCCCACACCGTCGATTGCGAAAAGACAAAAGACCGTTGACCTTCCGGAAATGCAAGAGACTGAAATTTCTATCGGCGGCAGGCACGACGCATGCTTTGCCGTGAGAGCCGTTCCGCTTTTGGAGAGCGTCGCCGCGATTGTAATTCTCGACGAGATTTTGTCGGGAAATAGCGAGGGTTTCGGCGGTATCGACGGAGCGAGAAGAGAGATAGATAAGCTCGACGATATTATAGCGGAAGCGTATTTAAAGAGATGCGAACTCGTCCGAAAAATCGGCGAACTCAAGAAGATAAACGGCGCATCGGTCGAGGATAAAAACAGGGAGAGAAAAATTACCGAAAGACTTACCGAAAAGTACGGCGAGGAAAATCGGGAAAGGATAGAAAACCTTTACGGGCTTATATTCTCTGAGAGCAAAAACAGCGAAGAAAAAATCGTAAACGGGAAGCCCGAGGACGGTGAAAAACAATGAAATACTATCTTTTGGGCGAGAAACTCTCGCATAGTTTTTCTGCGAAACTTCACCGCCGTTTCGGTCTCGAGTACGAGTTAAAAGAAGTCAAAAGAGAGGCTATAAGTCGATTATTAAGCGAAAAAGACTTTAAAGGGCTGAACGTTACCATGCCGTATAAAAATTTCGTGATGCCTTTTTTGGACGGTATCGACGAAACCGCGAGGCATATCGGCGCGGTAAATACTATCGTGAATACGGGCGGCAAACTTATAGGTTATAACACCGACTATTTCGGACTGAAATTCGCCTTGGATTATTACGGAATAGTATTAAGCGGCGAAAACGTTATGATTTTGGGTAACGGCGGAGCGGCGGCGGCTTGTAGAACGCTTGCAGAGGACGAAAAGGCGAAAAGCGTTACCATAGTCGAAAGAAAAGGCGAAATCAACTTTGAAAATTGCTATAATTTTACGGACGCGAGCGTTATTATCAACGCAACGCCCGTCGGGATGTACCCTTGTACGGGGATAAGCCCTGTTGACTTAGGTAAATTTCCGAACGTGAAAGCCGTTTTCGACTGCGTTTATAACCCTTTAAATACCGAGTTTTTAATGCTTGCGAAAAATCTCGGGATAAAATGCGGCGGCGGACTTTTAATGCTCGTGGCGCAGGGAATGCATTCCGAGTACCTTTGGGGCGAAGCGGATGATTTTAAGGAAAAAATACTGCCTACGTATCGGGATATTCTGTTTGAAGAGAGCAATATCGTCCTTATCGGTATGCCGTCGGCGGGAAAGACGACAATCGGAATAGCGATAAGCGAAAAACTCGGACGAAAGTTTTACGATACGGACGAGATTATTTCGGTTCGATATAAAGTAACGCCCGAAAAAATCATAGAAGAAAGGGGCGAAGCGTATTTCAGAGAGGTTGAAAAAGAGGTCGTAAAAAGTCTCGACGGGGTGAAAGGTTCGGTAATATCGACCGGCGGCGGTACCGTTATAAGCGAAAAAAACGTTTGCGTTTTAAAGTCGGACGGCGTAGTCGTCTACCTTGAAAGAGACGAAGAGAAGTTGACGGAAAACAACAGACCGCTCTCAAAAAACGGGGCTATAAGTCGATTATTAAGAGAAAGAACGCCCATATACGAACAAACTTGCGATGTAAAAATCAAAAACGACGGGTCGGTTGAAGAGACTGTGGAAAACGTTTTGTCCGCCGTAAAAAAGAGGTTGAAAAAATGAAACTGCTCATTATAAACGGTGTAAATCTGAATATGCTCGGCATACGCGAAAAAAACCTGTACGGTGATAAAAGTTATAATGACCTCGTTCGGTTTATTAAGGAAAAATGCGTGAAAAGCGGAATAAAATGCAAAATCGTTCAGAGTAATTACGAGGGGAAAATCGTCGGAATTATTCAGAAGGCGTACAAAAAATACGACGGGATTATTATTAACGCGGGGGCGTATACGCATACGAGCATAGCGATAGCGGACGCCTTGAAAGCCGTTTCGATTCCGACCGTCGAAGTACATTTAACGGATATTACGGCGAGGGAAGAATACAGAAAGACGAGTTATATTTCCGAAGTTGCGGAAAAGGTAATCGTCGGCAAGGGCTTTTCGGGTTACGCCGAAGCGATAGAGTATTTTAAAGAAGAAAAAGGATAAAATGAAGTGGTTTAATTGGTACGGGCTGATATTTATAGCCGTGATAATGATACCGAACGTGATTTTTGCCGTGAAATGCAAGGACGGTTTCGTTAATAAGTGGAATAATAAAACAGTTGAAACGTTGGAACAAATCGGTCGGTTTGGTTGTTTTATATTGATGATATTCAATGTGCAGTACACATATTTCGGTTTTTTCTTCGACAGCGGGCTGACCGTGTACCTTATAGTCGATTCGATTCTTGTTTTTGCGTATTGTCTTATATGGATGATATGTTTTAGAAAAAACGGCGTATTCAGAGCGTTGGCATTGTCGATTATTCCATCCGTATTGTTTTTATTCAGCGGAATAATGATTCGTTCGATACCGCTTATAGTAGCGGCGACGATATTTGCCCCGTGCCACATACTTTTGTCCTACAAAAACGCAGCGGCGAAGTAAGGAATAGTTATAACGACTAAATGTTAAAAGACATACGTTTTGACCTTTATCTTTTAACCTCTATCGACGGCTACGCCGCCACTTTCCCCAAAGGGG
>ULUP01004350.1_pt1 | contig 23469 bp, 20 predicted proteins | sample 1958581 | NCBI WGS metagenome assembly ULUP01 (sample SAMEA4835763, study PRJEB28245) | human gut metagenome | biome: gut microbiome; material: fecal sample | place: Denmark | collected 2008 | reverse complement strand
TTTACACCCGGATGTACCGGCCCTCTACACCCGGGTGTAAAGGATGGCAACACGGGGGTGTCTGGCAACTAAAGTACCATGCCGGACAATAAAAAACACCCGGTTTTACCTATTTTATAGCCGTTTTTGCAGAAAATAATAGAGTAATTTGCAGGGATGGGAAACGGGATTTCCGAATTTTGGTGCGGTTGCCCTGGAAGTTCTTTTATATGCTGTGTTAATTTCTTATATTTGTGAACGATTTGGCATGTCTAAGAATGAATATACAAATAAAATCTATTATTCCTAAAATGAACATCATGAAAAAAATCTCGTTAGCCTTAGCGCTTTGCTGTGCTTCTTTCTATAGCATGGCTGATCAATTGTCGCTTGGGGGATTTAGTTACGGACCGATGGAAGCACCGACCGGTAAAGAGTGGGAGTCGCCTGAGAACCTGGCTCTGAACAAAGAACAACCGCATGCTTATATTTTCCCTTTCCAGGATGTGGAAAGCGCTCGTAAGGTATTACCGGAAAACAGTAAATTTTGGCAGTCTTTGGATGGAGACTGGAAGTTCAATTGGGCGCCTGATCCCGATTCACGGCCGAAAGACTTCTATAAGACGGAGTTTGATGTATCCGGCTGGGATAATATCCCGGTTCCTTCCAGTTGGAATATTTATGGAGTCCAGAAAGACGGTAGCCTGAAATATGGAGTTCCGATCTATGTGAACCAGCCGGTAATCTTCCAGCATAAAGTGGCGGTCGATGACTGGCGCGGAGGTGTGATGCGTACTCCGCCAGCAAACTGGACGACTTACAAGCACCGGAATGAAGTCGGTTCTTTCCGTCGTAATTTCGAGATACCGCAGGATTGGGACGGACGCGAAGTTTTTATCAGTTTCGATGGAGTCGATTCTTTCTTTTATCTCTGGATCAACGGTCAATATGTCGGTTTTTCCAAAAACTCCCGCAATACGGCTAATTTCAACATCACTCCTTACCTCCGTAAAGGGACGAATGTGGTGGCCGCTGAAGTATATCGCAGTTCCGACGGTTCTTTTCTGGAAGCGCAGGATATGTTCCGCCTGCCGGGTATCTTCCGGACGGTCGCTCTGTATTCGGTTCCGAAAGTGTATGTGCGCGATTTGGTGGCGATTCCGGATTTGGATGTGACTTATACGGATGGTTCGCTGGCAATCTCGGCCGATGTATGCAACTTGGATAAAAAGGTTGCGAAGGGATATAAACTGGAATATGCGTTGTATGCCAATGAGTTGTATTCGGATGAAAACGTCAAAGTGGAAAATGTGCTTGTTTCGGCAGCGGTGGATGTGGTAAATCCCGGACAGATACAGACCACGAAAGCTGTCTTGAATGTAAAAGCTCCCCGGAAATGGTCGGCAGAGTTCCCATATCGCTATACGCTGGTTGCAGAGTTGAAGAATGCTAAAGGGAAAGTGGTGGAGACAACCTCTACGATCGTCGGGTTCCGTAAGGTCGAGATCAAGGATACACCGGCTGAAGAAGATGAATTCGGGCTGGCGGGACGTTACTATTATATAAATGGTAAGACTGTCAAGCTGAAAGGCGTGAACCGTCATGAATCGAATCCGGCGGTCGGACATGCCATCACGCGCGATATGATGGAAAAAGAGGTGATGCTGATGAAACGTGCCAATATCAACCATGTGCGTAATTCGCATTATCCGGATGATCCTTACTGGTATTTCTTATGTAATAAATATGGTCTTTATCTGGAAGACGAAGCCAATATCGAGTCGCATGAATATTATTACGGGGCCGCCTCCCTTTCACATCCGGTAGAATGGAAAAAGGCGCATGTCGCACGTGTGATGGAGATGGTTCATGCTAATATCAACAACCCGTCTATCGTGATCTGGTCGTTGGGTAACGAGGCGGGACCTGGTGAAAACTTCGTGGCTGCTTATGATGCGTTGAAGCAGGTGGATAAATCCCGTCCCGTCCAATATGAACGTAATAATGATATAGTGGATATGGGGTCGAACCAGTATCCGTCTATTGGCTGGACGCGTGGTGCGGTGAAAGGTGATTATGATATCAAATACCCGTTCCATATTTCCGAATATGCTCATTCGATGGGGAACGCCTGCGGTAACCTGGTGGATTACTGGGAAGCGATAGAATCGACAAATTTTTTCTGTGGCGGTGCTATCTGGGATTGGGTGGACCAGTCGATGTATAACTATGATAAAAAGACCGGTAAGCGATATCTGGCATACGGTGGGGATTTCGGTGATACTCCGAATGACGGTCAGTTCGTGATGAATGGCATTGTGTTCGGTGATCTGGAACCGAAACCGCAGTATTATGAAGTGAAGAAAGTCTATCAGCATATTGGTGTGAAAGCGGTCGATGTCAGGAAGGGACTTTTTGAGATATTCAATAAATACTATTTTAAGGACCTTTCGGATTATGATATAAGATGGTCGCTTTATGAAGACGGAAAGGAGATTCGATTCGGTTTGGTTAATTCCGGAACGATTCCTGCCCGTGCTAAAGCACAAGTGTCAATACCTATGCCTTTTGACAAGTTGAAGAATGATTCCGAATATTTTGTAAAGGTGCAGTTCCTTCTTAAAGATGATATGCCGTGGGCTGAAAAAGGATTTGTGACGGCGGAGGAACAAATTTTGTTGCAGGAAGCTATGGCGCGTCCTTCCATCAGTGCCGTGACGGCTTCTGCCGGAAAGGTGAAGTTGGATAAATCGGATACTTCGATTAAAACGGTGAGTGGTGACGGTTTCGTTGCTAAGTTCGATATGGAGACGGGTACGATTTACAGCCTGGCCTACGGAGGCAAGACGATTATAGCCGATGGAAATGGTCCGAAGCTCGATGCTTTGCGTGCTTTTACCAATAACGACAACTGGTTCTATTCGCAGTGGTTTGAACACGGCTTGCATAACCTGCAACATCGGGCAACGAATAGTACGGTTTTGGAAAGAAACGACGGTACGGTCATCTTGGCTTTCACTGTCGAATCGCAGGCGCCGAACGGTGCTAAGATCAAAGGTGGAACCAGTACGGGAAAAAATAGTATAGAGGAACTGACAGATAGGAGATTCGGGGAAAATGATTTCAAGTTTACGACGAATCAAATCTGGACCGTTTATCCTGACGGGTCTGTCGAGTTGCAGTCGAGCATCACTTCTAACCGTCCGAGTCTGGTATTGCCACGCCTAGGATATGTAATGAAAATCCCGCAGCAGTATGCAGACTTCACTTATTACGGACGTGGCCCGATCGATAACTATGCTGACCGCAAGAGCGGACAGTTTATCGAACAGCATAGGAATACGGTGGCTGGCGAGTTTGTGAATTTCCCGAAACCGCAAGATATGGGCAACCACGAGGATGTACGCTGGTGTGCCCTGACCGATCCGGATGGCGAGGGTGCTGTGTTTGTGGCTACCGACCGTTTGTCTGTATCGGCTCTTCAATATTCTGCGTTGGATTTGATTCTGGCTTCTCATCCCTACCAGTTGCCGGTTGCAGGGGATACGTATCTGCATTTGGATGCGGCTGTGACCGGGTTGGGTGGTAACAGTTGCGGACAAGGCGGACCGTTGGAACAGGATCGCGTCTTTGCCGGACATCATGACATGGGCTTTATAATCCGTCCTGCCGGAAAAGATGTAACCGTTACGGCAAATGTTGCACCCGCCGGAGAAATGCCGTTGACAATCATGCGTAATCGCGCCGGATCCGTTGAGCTCTCATCGGCTCGTAAAGACGCTGTGATTTGCTATACGACCGACGGGAAAGGAAAAGCGAAGGAATATTCGGAAGCCATACCATTCCGCAATGGTGGTACCGTAAAAGCCTGGTTTAAAGATAATCCGAAAATCAATGCAACGGCTTCTTTCAGCAAGATCGAGAGTATTCAGACGGAAGTGGTCTATACAAGCAGCGAAGAGTCCGGTTACGGAGATGCCAAGAACCTGACGGATGGTGATCCGAATACGATCTGGCATACGATGTTTTCCGTTACCGTTGCCAAATATCCGCATTGGGTGGATTTGGATGCAGGGGAAGTAAAACAGATTAAAGGTTTTTCATTCCTTCCCCGGCAGGACGGATCGAATGGTCATGTCAAGGATTATTCGATTAGTGTCAGCCTGGATGGTAAAAACTGGGGTGAACCGGTCTTGAAAGGTACTTTTGAAAATAACCAGAAGGAAAAGAAAGTGCTGTTCGATCAGCCGGTCAAAGCCCGCTATATCCGTTTTACAGCATTGAGCGAGCAGCGCGGACAGGATTTTGCATCGGGTGCTGAATTGGTGATTCTGGCTGATTAATTGAACTTTATATTATGTGATGGAACAGGAGAGGAAGTCATTCCTTTCCTGTTTTTTATACTTTGTGCCTTCGATATGTCTGTTATCTCATCATTTTTGTTTTTCTTTGCGGAAAAATTCAGACACGTGAATCTCATTATAGAACAAGGAAACACATCATCGAAAGTGGCTGTATACAATAAGAGGCATATGGAGGCTTCTTTTGTGTTTAAGAAATTCGACGTGGAGGTTGTCTCTTCTATCTTTAAGAAGTACCCGCTGACGAAAGGGATATTCTCGACAGTGATAGATAAAGATGACGAATTGGTTGAATACCTGGGAAGCAATCTTCGGAATTTTGTGTTTTTGGACGAAACGGTATCTCTTCCGATCAAGGTGCAATATAAAACGCCTAAAACGTTGGGTAAAGACCGGCTGGCTGCCGCTGTCGGGGCTAATTACCTGCAACCAGGAAAGGATTTGCTGGTGATTGATGCCGGAACAGCTATTACATATGAACTGATCGATGCTTCCGGTTCTTATTTAGGAGGGAATATTTCACCTGGAATGACAACCCGGTTCAGAGCATTGAACTTGTTTACGGAGAAATTGCCTTTGGTTGTCGAGCAGGAATACATTCCTTTGGTCGGAACGGATACGGAAACAGCCATCCAGGCTGGAGTAGTAAATGGTATAGTGTGCGAGATGGATGGGTATATCGAAATGCTTCGGCTAAAATATCCTAACCTTTTGGTTTTTTTAACAGGCGGTCATTCGTTTTATTTTGAAAGACGACTAAAAAACTCCATCTTTGCAGACATTAATTTAGTGTTGACAGGATTAAACAGAATCTTAGAGTATAATGTTGAAGATTAATAAAGTACTAATAACAAGCGTTCTTATATTCATGCTGTTGCCTTTGATGGCGCAAAACAATACAAACTCGCCCTATACCCGTTTCGGGTATGGTGATTTGGGAGAACGTTCGTTCGGCGCAGGTCGAGCCATGGGCGGTGTTGGTTACGGATTACGTTCGCCGAAACAAATAAATCCGATGAACCCGGCATCATACAGTTGCATGGACTCCCTGACATTTCTCTTTGATTTTGGTGTAGCCGGTCAGTTGTCGTGGTTTGATGACGGAAATGCCCGTCAGAACGATATCAACGGAAACGTGGAATATATTGCAATGCAGTTTCCGATTCATCGCCGGATAGCCTTGAGTTTCGGTTTGTTGCCTTATTCTTATGTCGGTTATAAGTTTGGTGCTTTGCGTAACGACGAAGGAGTTACATTTACGGAAACTTATAACGGCTCAGGCGGTTTGAGTGATTTCTATGGAGGTGTCTCTATTGATATCTGGAAAAAACGTTTAGCCGTGGGAGCCAATTTCGGTTTCCTGTTTGGGAATATCAAGCATGAACAAGTTGTAATCATGAGTGGTGAAGGAACAGGAGCATATAATACGAACCGTAATCAGGAATTGAGGGTGCGTGACCTGAAAATGGATTTCGGATTGCAGTACACACATCCGTTAAGCAAGACGGAGAGTGTGACGTTAGGTCTTGTTTTTTCTCCTAAAAAAAGTTTGCATGCAAAATCCTATCAATTGACTCAGTCTTATACATCTTCTGGTTCAGATGGAGAAGTGCTTCAGTCTGATACTATCAGCGGGAAAGCGTTTGCGTTGCCTAATTCGTATGGAGTGGGGCTTTCTTATGTGAAACAAAATAAATTAACGTTAGCAGCCGATTTTTCCTATGAGGATTGGGGAAAAATGCCTTACTTTGGGGAGAAAGATAATTTCAAGAATCGTTATCGGGTAGCGGTTGGTGGCGAATATATACCGGATTATATGCGCAAATCATATTTCAGCAGGATTCGTTATCGCGCAGGTGTCCATTATGGCAATTCTTATTTGCGTATGAACCGGACAGATGCCAATCCTTCCGGAGACGGTTATAACGAGATCGGAGCAAGCCTTGGTCTGGGATTGCCGTTAATTGATAACCGTTCGTTGATTAACATATCGTTTGAGTATGTGAAAAAGAAACCGGAAGTGAAGATGAACATGATTGATGAACAGTATTTTCGTTTTACAGTGAATTATACGTTCAATGAAGCATGGTTTATGAAATTTAAGGTTGATTAACTAAATAGCTAACTTTAATAGAAATAAATATGAAGATCAAAGTATTATTATTGGCTTTCGGATGCTCTATGATGTCGTTCGGAGCTTATGCACAAAAAGGTGTGGATACTGGTACTCCGTTCGGTTCTGGTGAAGATAGCGTACGTTGTATTACCAATATCAGCTTATTTGTCCCTTATGCCAAAGCAGGGAATTTCAAGGATGCTTATGAATTCTGGTATCAGGCTTATACCGAATGTCCGGGAGCTCATAAGGATATCTACTTGTATGGTGTGAGGATCATGGACTGGAAAATCAATACCGAGAAAGATCCGGCTAAGAAAGCTGCTCTTATCGATGATTTGATGAAGGTGTATGATACGCGTGTGAAATATTTCGGTAATGACCGAAAGTATGGAAAGGATTGGATTATTGCTCGTAAGGCTGCTGATTATATCCGCCTTAAGGGAGATAATGCAGACCCGAAAGTGTATTATGCTTGGTTGGGTGAAGTGATCAATGAGTTTGGTGAAAACTCTGAAGCAATGGGAGTATCCTTGTATATGATGGGGTCTCACCGTCAACTGTTGGCTGATCCTAATTTCAAAGAGACTTATTTGGAGGACTATTTGAAATGTTCAAAGATCATTGCAACTCAGTTAGCCGCAGCTCAAGCAGCAAATAATGAAAAGGAGATAAAGAACCTGACTACCTACAAGTCTGCCATTGATGGTGGTTTTGCAGGTAGTGGTGCTGCCGATTGTGAAACGTTGCAGAATATGTATGCTTCCAAAGTTGAAGCTGCAAAGGATGATTTGCCTGCGTTGAAAGAAATCGTATCTCTGTTGAGACGTGTTCGTTGTCAGGAAATCGATGCTTTTTATACAGCTGCAGGTTATGCCTATAAACTGGAACCGAGTGCAGATGCCGCTCTGGGTATTGCAAAACAGGCTGTAAAAGCTAAAGATTATGATAAGGCTATCCAGTATTTTGAAGAAGCAGCCAATATGGAAACAGATGCAGTTTCAAAGGCTGAAGACTATTATCTGATCGGTGTACTGTTGTTCGAACAGAACAATATGTCAAAAGCAAGACAATATTGTCAAAAAGCAATTGAAACCAATCCTGATTACGGTGCGCCGTATATACTGATTGGCAATATGTATGCTAAATCTGCAAAATCTATCTATCCGAATGATGCCGTTTTGGCCAAAGCTGTTTACTATGCAGCTATCGATAAATTTGAAAAGGCAAGACAGGTAGATCAGAATGTGGCAGAAGACGCTGGTAAATTGGCTAATACTTATCGTGCTCACCTTCCTTCTACGGAAGAAGTTTTCATGCATCCGGATCTGGAAAAAGGAAAAGCTTTCAAAATCGGGGGCTGGATTGGTGAGACTGTCACAATCAGATAATTATGATTAAGAACCGTTTTCTTTGTAAAACGAACGAACAAGGCATAACAACTATCTTTGCGGTAGTTGTTATGCTTCTTTTATTTACTGCCTCTTGTAATGGCGATAACAAGGAGGTGGTTGTGGTTGCTTTCGATCCTGAAACAACTTATACGTTGAGGACTACTGATTATACTACTCAGTTCTCCGATTCGGGGATTACACGCTATCGTGCTATCGCTAAAGAATTTTTGAAATTCGATAAGGCAAAAGAGCCGTTCTCATATTTTCCTGAAGGTATTTATGTGGAAAAATTCGATACTTTATTTAATATTGAAGCGAGTCTTAAAGCGGATACGGCTTATAATTATGAGAAGAAAGGACTATGGAAGCTGATTGGCAATGTGAGGGTTGAGAATCTGGAAGGGAAAAAATTTGAAACTTCCTTGCTTTTTTGGGACCAGAAAGAGGAAAAGGTCTATTCTGATAAATACATTCGGATACAAGAGGATGATAAAATCATAACGGGTATCGGATTCGAGTCGAATCAGAATATGACTCAATATAAAATATTTAATTCTCAAGGAGTATTCCCTGTCAGTGAATCGGTAACGACTGATTCAACCCAAAATATTGTTCCGGTAGATTCTATGCCCATAGCTGCCAACCCTGCTATGGAGACTGTTCCGCAGAAGCAACCGGCACAGAAGGAAAAAGTGGTTCCACGAAAATTGGTGCCGGCCGAGATGGATAAAACGAAGTAATGGGTGCACTTACATACATATTAATATCATTGGCTTTTTCTGCATTCTTTTCAGGAATGGAGATAGCCTTTATCTCTTCCAATAAGTTACGTTTCGAACTTGATAAAAAGGAAAAAAGCTTGACGAGTAAGATTCTGGATATATTTTACCGGAACCCGCATCAGTTTATATCTACAATGCTGGTCGGAAACAATATAGCGTTGGTGGTCTACGGTTTGCAGATGGCGATTATACTGGAACCTCTTATTGCTCGTGTGGTAAATAACGAGGCACTGATTGTTTTGACTCAGTCTATTATCTCGACTATCCTGATATTGTTTACCGGAGAATTTATTCCAAAAACTGTTTTTAAATTGAATCCGAATTTTTCGCTTACGTTGTTTTCGGTACCTTTGTTAATCATATATGTTGTTTTGTATCCGGTTTCTAAATTTTCTTCTTTGCTTTCTTTCCTGATTCTGAAAATTGCTGGTGTAAAGAATGTGACCGGTTCGACGCAACGGGCGCTGGGCAAAGTCGACCTTGATTATTTTATCCAGCAGAGCATTGAAGATGCGCCTCAAAATTCGGATATGGATACGGAGGGAAAGATTTTTCAGAATGCACTTGATTTTTCGAATGTGCGTTTGCGTGATTGCATCGTTCCCCGTACGGAAATTGTGGCTTGCGATAAGACGGCTGCCCTTGAGGAACTACGTTCCCGTTTTGTAGAGACTGGACTTTCTAAGATTCTTGTTTATAATGAAAATATAGATGATATTGTCGGATATATCCATTCTTCGGAAATGTTTAAAAACCCGGAAGATTGGACACAAAGTATCCGAAGCGTCTCGATTGTTCCGGAAACGATGGCTGCCAATAAATTGATGAAAGTCTTGATGCAGGACAAGAAAAGTATGGCTGTTGTGGTGGATGAGTTTGGTGGAACTTCGGGAATCGTAACCTTGGAAGATTTGGTGGAAGAAATATTCGGAGAGATAGAAGATGAGCACGATATCAAGTCGTATGTTGCCAAGAAGGTGGGAGATGACGAGTATCTATTGTCCGGTCGTATAGAGATCGATACGCTGAATGAGAAGTTTGACTTGGAATTACCGGAGTCGGACGATTATGTGACAATAGCCGGTTTTATATTGCATTTTTATCAGAAATTTCCGAAGTTGAATGAAACGATTGTAATTGATAAATATTCTTTTAAAATCGTAAAAGTGACAGCTACGAAAATCGAATTAGTTCGTATGAAAGTAGTGAGTTAATTAAAAAAAAAGCATAAAAAGATGCGGCAATCTCTTTTTTTCGTATCTTCGTGCCCTTAAAATGTGGAATAATAAACTTTAAAATAGATAAAGATAAATGGCTACGCTGGAAAAAATCAGAAGCAAAGCAGGACTGCTGGTACTCGTTGTGGGGGTGGCATTGTTCGCTTTTATCATCGGTGACTTTTTAAACTCCGGTTCTACTTATTTCAGACAATCGCAGGAGACGGTTGCGGAGGGAGACGGAGAAGTTATTAAAATTCAAGAATTTCAGGATCGTGTAGACGAAATGACTGAAATGTACAAAATGCAGACAGGTTCCACCAGTCTGCCCGAAGAATACCAGACTCAAATCCGTCAGTCTGTATTCGATGGTATGGTACAGGATATCGTTTTGAATGAAGCAACTTCCGAGTTAGGAATGGGAGTAGGTCCAGAAGAACTGTTCGATATGGTTCAGGGTGAAAACATTTCTCCGATGATCCAACAGATGCAGATGTTTGTGAATCCGCAGACAGGTGCATTTGACAAAACTGCATTATTAAATTTCTTAAAGACTATCGACGACGATAATATTGCCAACTATCCCGCTGACCAGCAGGCACAGTTGTTGCAGGGGCGTCAGTTCTGGATGTTCTGGGAAAAGAATATCAAACGTCAGCGTTTGGAACAGAAGTATACAACTCTGTTGAGTAAGGCTGTTTCTGCCAACAAACTGGATGCAAAAGATGCTTTCGATGGCTCGGCTGTAAGCTCTGATATCGTTTATGCAATGCAATCTTATGCTTCTATTCCTGATTCAACTATACAGGTAAGCAAGAGTGATATCGAAAAGCTGTACAATCAGCGTAAGGAGTTGTTCAAGCAGAAAGAAGGAAAAGTAATCAAATATATCGCTGTCGATATCCGTCCGAGCAAAGAAGACTACGACAAAGCAAGTGCTGAAATCGAATCTTTGAAGAGCGAGTTGGCTACTTCTGAAAAAGTGGCTGATTTGGTGACGGAAAATTCTGAAATACCTTATATGGACGCTTTCTTTACAGAGAATGCATTGGATCCTGAAATGAAGCAATTTGTAAAGACTGCAAATGTTGGTGACGTATACGGCCCTGTTTTTGAAAACGATAAATACAGATTGTTTAAGTTGGTCGATAAAACCGTTGCTCCTGACTCTGTGAAGGTCAGTCATATTATGTTGGCAAATACAGGCGATGAAGCTGCTATCAAAGCAAAAGCCGATAGTTTGTTGAATGTACTGAAGAAAGGTGGTGACTTTGTTGCCTTGGCAAAGGAATATTCAGCTGACCAGGCTGCTGAAAAAGGGGGTGAACTGGGCTGGTTTACTGAAGCGACAGCTTTGAGAGGCGTAAATGATGATTTCAAAAAAGCTGTTTTCTCGACTCCGGTCAATGACTATTCAATTGTAAAATCTTTGTATGGTACACATATCATCAAAGTTACCGATAAGACTACAAATGTAGACAAATACAAAGTAGCAGATATTGATATGACCGTATCTCCGAGTACAAAGACTTATGGTAACATCTATAATGAATTGAACCAGTTCATTTCAAAGAACCAGAATATAGATAAATTGGATGATGCCGCTAAAGAGGCCGGTTACAACTTGTTGTCAAATGTGACAGTAACTGCTAACGACCAGTTGCTGGGTTCTATCAAGAATTCCCGTCCGGTAATCCGTTGGGCGTTCCAGAACAACAAAGGCGATATTTCTGAAATTTTTGAATGTGACGATAAGTTTGTGATCGCAGCTATTCAGGGTACGTTGCCGGAAGGTTATCGTTCTTTGGAATCTGTTACTCCGATGTTGAAATCAGAGTTGATCGCTCAGAAGAAGGGTGAAAAGATCGCACAAGACCTGTCTGCTAAAAATCTGAGTTCTGTCGATGCTTATGCTCAGGCTATGAATTCTTCTGCAGATTCTGTTAAGTTCGTTAGCTTTGCAACACGCCGTATCGCAGGTATCGGGGTTGAGCCGAAGTTGAATGCAATGGTTTCCTTGGCTCAGAAAGATCAGTTGAGCGCTCCGGTTGTCGGCAACAACGGTGTATATGTGTTCAAGGTATACGAACAGAACAAGGACGCCAAGAATTATGACGAAGCTGCTGAAATCAAAGCATTGGATGCTTCTAATGCTTACCGTTTTGGTTTCCAGGCTATTCAGTCATTGGTTAACAAAGCTGATGTGGAAGATAACCGTATCCGCTTTTATTGATCGTTGAACTGTTTGCGGCAGGAGAGACTGCCGTCCATTATAGGGAACCGCCAATCGCAACCGATTGGCGGTTTTTTTATATCTTTGCATGAAAGAAACACAAGAAGGATCATGAATGAGAAAAGACGTTTATTGGGAATGACTTTGGATGAACTGAAAGGAGTGGCTTTTGAAGCCGGACTTCCAGGCTATGCAGCTAAGCAGATGGCTGACTGGCTGTATAAAAAAAAAGTGACTTCTATTGCAGCGATGACGAATATAGCCTCGGCGAAACGTGCCTTGTTGGAGAAAAACTTTGAGGTGGGGGCCGTACCTCCTTCCGACTTGATGAAGTCGGTGGACGGGACGATCAAGTATTTGTATCCTGCCGGTCCTGGTAATTTTGTTGAATCCGTGTACATCCCGACGGAAGACAGGGCGACATTGTGTGTTTCCTCCCAGGTCGGATGTAAAATGAATTGCCTTTTCTGTATGACCGGTAAACAGGGGTTTACCAAGAATTTGTCAGCTAATGAGATTCTGAACCAGATACAATCCTTGCCGGAAACGGAAGAATTGACTAATATCGTTTTTATGGGAATGGGCGAACCTCTAGACAATGTGGATGAACTGTTCAAAGTATTGGAAATCTTGACCGCCTCTTACGGATATGCCTGGAGTCCGAAGCGAATCACGGTTTCAACTATAGGGGTAGCCAAAGGGTTAAAACGGTTTCTTGAAGAGAGTGACTGCCATTTGGCTGTCAGCTTGCATTCGCCTTATCCGGACGAACGGCGATCTTTGATGCCGGTTGAAAAGGCTTTTCCTGCGTGTGATATTATCGAGACGATCAAGCAATATGATTTTACGCATCAACGTCGTGTTTCATTCGAATACATTGTTTTTAAAAATTTGAATGATGATCTTCAACATGCGAAGGCTTTGGTTTGTTTATTAGATAAAGTCCCCTGCAGAGTCAATCTGATCCGTTTTCATGCAATCCCTAATGTGTCGTTGGAAAGTTCGGACTTGGCAAGAATGGAGGCGTTCCGGGACACGTTGAATGCAGCCGGTATCGTTTGTACGATCCGAGCATCACGAGGAGAAGATATATTTGCCGCATGCGGGATGCTTTCTACGGCGAAGAAACAACAAAAAGAATAGAAATGGTTTCTTTTGAGGGAAAAGAAGCTATATTTGTATAACAAAAAAATAAACGGGTATGAAAACACATTCTTTATTGATCAGCTTTTTAATGCTTCTTGTCATTATGGGAGCATGTAGTTCGGGCCCAGTGATGAGAAATGCTACCGGTTTCGCCTATGAAATTGTTGTGACGATGGATAAAGCTGATTGGGATGCTCCTGCCGGAAAGGCTATCAAAGCCGAATTGACTTCCGATATTCCAGGATTGCCACAGGCTGAACCTGCCTTTAAGATCACCTATGTGACTCCTGACCAGTTTAACGGTTTGTTAACATATGTGCGCAATGTTTTGATTGTTAGGATAGATAAGTCTCAGTATACGAAAGTTTCACTGAACTATGAGAATAATCGTTGGGCGAAAGGTCAGGTAGTGATGACATTGACAGCTCCTGACGATGCAGCCATTCTTGAATACGTAAAGGCTCATCCGCGGAACATAGTGGAATTTTTTACCAAGTGCGAAAGAAACCGTACGATCGGACAATTGGAGAAGGAACATAGTCCGGTGGTTATGGATCACGTGAAGGACCGTTTTAACGTCATGTTGAGTGCTCCGGCAAATATGACCTATTTCCGTGACACGACCGGCTTTTTCTGGGCTTCCAATAATGCCAATACTGGGCGTACGGATATTGTTGTCTATGATTTCCCATATAAGGATGCTGATACTTTCACAGCCGACTATCTGATTGCAAAACGTGACTCTGTCATGAAGCTGAATATGCCGGGGACGTTTCCCGGATCTTATATGGCTACGGATACAGCTTGGGTAACTTATAATCCGACAACGGTAAATGGTAAATATTGTGGTGTGTTGCGCGGTTTATGGCATATGAAAGGCGATATGATGGGAGGACCATTTGTCAGTCATGCACGTTTGGACGAAAAGAACAACCGGGTTGTAGTCGTTGAAGGCTTTGTATTCGCCCCGGAGACGGATAAGCGCAATTTTATCCGCCGTATCGAATCTGCATTGTATACCTTGCGTCTGCCTGGTGAATTTGAAGAAACACAGGTAGAGAAACTGGATGTTCCCGAAGAAAAGTAACAAGAGATTTGTGGTTTGTGATTTATGATTTAGAGCAGCGATGGAATAAATCATAAATCATAAATCATAAATCAAAATATATGGAAGAACGATTGGTTAAGGTGGGCATAACCCATGGAGATATAAATGGTATCGGTTACGAGGTGATACTGAAAACATTGTCGGATACTCGTATAGCCGAACTTTGCACGCCGGTCATTTACGGCTCGTCAAAGATTGCCGCTTATCACCGGAAGGTCTTGGAATTGCCTGCTGTGAATTTAAGCATCATTGCACAGGCTGAAGATGCCGGGGCAAACCGGGTGAATATTATCAACTGTGTGGATGACGAGACTAAAGTAGAGTTGTGTCAATCTACAACTGCTGCCGGTGAAGCCGCTTATCTGGCTTTGGAGGCTGCCGTTACCGACTTGAAACGCGGTGCGGTGGATGTATTGGTAACGGCTCCGATCAATAAGCACAACATACAGAATGAACAATTTCATTTTCCCGGTCACACAGAATATCTGGAACAATGTTTCGGTGGTTTGGGAAAAAAGGCATTGATGATTCTGATGAAAGATAATCTTCGCGTTGCCTTGGTAACGGGACATATCCCATTAGCACAGGTCGCATCAAAGATTACCGTTGAAGATATTGTGTCCAAATTGCGTATTTTTAATCAGTCACTTAGGCAAGATTTCGGAATCGTGCGTCCCCGTATAGCTGTCCTTGCTTTGAATCCGCACGCTGGAGATGCCGGATTGTTAGGTAAGGAGGAAGAAGAAATCATTATTCCGGCTATCCAGGAAGCAGAGAAGAAGGGAGTAATGTCTTTCGGACCGTATGCTGCTGACGGTTTCTTTGGTTCGCAAGTGTACGATAAATTCGATGGTGTACTGGCTATGTATCATGATCAGGGCTTGGCTCCGTTTAAAACGCTGGCGATGGATGACGGTGTTAATTATACGGCGGGTCTATCAATCGTACGGACTTCACCGGCTCATGGTACGGCTTATGATATTGCCGGCCAGAATGTGGCCTCTGAAGAATCTTTCCGCCAGGCCCTATATGCTGCATTGGATATTTACCGGAATCGTATCCGTTATCGTGAGGCAACAGCCAACCCTCTGCGCAAGCAGTATTTCGATAAAGGAGGTGACAATGAAAAGCTCGACCTGACAAAAGAGGAAGACGAATAACCAGAAGCCCGGAAGTCATTTGAATACTAAAAAACCATTTCTTGCTTTATGGATAAAGCAGGAAATGGTTTTTGTTTTTTGTCCGTAGTCGAAAAGTAAGAGAGAGGTATTTTTGTTGTAAGAGCCTGTTTAGTCGTTCGTTAGTTGAAGTTGTGTCATTCTTGTATTTTACTTAAGTATATAGTTGTGGATATGAGGCGGAGAGAGAGAATGCCCAAACTGAATCAGGACGAGAGTCCTTTTTACCGCCATTTTTTTTTTGATAGGAAAAGTTTGTGTAAGTTTGCGGTTTCAAAAGGATATTAAGTATTATGTTTAAGGATAAAACGATTGTGTATACATCAGGAACATTCGATATGTTCCATTACAACCATCTTCGGATGATAAATTATGCCCGCAGCCTTGCGGATATTTTGATTGTGGGGGTGAGTACGGATGAATTGGTGTCTTCTTATAAGGCGAAGCCGATCATTCCTTTTACGGAACGTCTGCAAATCATCGAAGCATTGAAAACTCCCGATATTGTCATTCCACAACATACGTTGGATCATTCCGAAATAGTCAAAAAGCTGAATATCGACGCTTTTGTCGTGGGAGACGATTGGTATGGCAAGTATGATTATTTGAAAGACTTGGGCGTTCAGGTATTCTATTTCCCTTACGGGACAGGAGTGTCCTCTTCCAACTTGAAGAAAACGATCCATGATTCATATGAAGCGAATTTGAAGTCTCAACGGCAATCCAAACCTGAATCTGTTAAAGGCTTCGGTGAAAAAGAATAAGGGTGATGATGGAAAAAAGGGTATTGATTACCGGAGGGACGAAGGGGATAGGCAGAGCGGTTGCCGAATGTTTGGCAAAAGCTGGCTACAGCCTGATTTTGACTTATGCTTCGGATAAAGAAGAGGCTCTTCGGGTGGCAGACGGTTTGCTGCAGCAATACAAAGTGGAGGTTCTTACGCTTCAGGCCGATATTTCCGATCGGAAATCAATCAAAAAGATAGAATCATTTCTAACCGGGTGCTCTATGCGCTTGGATGCGGTGATCTTTAATGCCGGCCTGACCTGTCGTGACTCGTTTGAGGATTTGGATATAGTAGAATGGGAACGGGTGTTTTTTGCCAATGTGCATTTCCCTGTCTTCCTGTTGCAACGCATTGTCGGTTTGATTAATAAGGGAGGAAGCATTGTCTTTACCGGTTCTCTGATGGGGATACAGCCCCATTCGGTTTCACTGGTGTATGGCGTGACGAAGAGTGCCGTGCATGCGTTGGTGAAGAATATGGTGAAGTTCCTGGTTCCGTATGAGTTGCGTGTGAATGCTGTGGCTCCCGGTTTTGTGGATACCGAATGGCAGAAAACGAAACCCGCTGAAATACGTCGTAATATAGAGAACAAGGTTTCATTAGGGCGTTTCTGTGATCCGGAGGAACTGGCGGAAGTTTATAGAATGTTAGTAGAAAATAGTTATTTTAATGGCGAAGTGATCGTCGTCGATGGCGGTTATTCGTATAAATAGAAGATAAATGAGCGACTTGGATAAAGAGTACGAGGCTTCGTTGAAGTCGATAGAAACAGAAAATAAGATTGACCGGATTTTTTATCGTCCTATCGGTTTTCGTATTGCCCGTATGTTAAGGGGTACAGGTATTACGCCTAATATGGTGACTGTTGTCTCTATTTTTGTAGGGGCGGCAGTCGGTTTCTTTTTTTATCATGATGATCTGATTTACAATGTTTGCGGTATCCTGTTGCTGGTATGTGCAAATATCCTAGACTGCGTGGACGGGCAGTTGGCCCGCCTGACGGGAATCAAATCGGCGATCGGTCGTATCTTGGATGGTTTTGCCGGGGATATCTGGTTTACGTGTATTTATGTCGGTTTCGCCCTTCGTCTGTCTCATGATTACGGAACGGACTGGTTCTTTGCCTTGGCGGTTCTTTCCGGTTTGTCACATTTGGTACAGGCGAATATCACGGACTATTACAAGACACTTCATTTGTATTTCATCAGCAAGGATAAAGGTGCGGAGTTCCAGTCGCTGGAACAGGTACGTGCCCGCCATAAGGAAATGAAATATGGTATCAATAAATTTTTCTATTTCCTCTATCGTGGCTATACGCTTTTGCAGGTGAAAGCTACTCCGTCCTTGCAGGGTATGCTTCGCAGCTTGCATGCACGGTATGGAGATGATATTCCGGAAGATATCCGTATCCGTTTCCGCAAACAAAGCAAGGAACTGATGCACATGGTAGACCTTTTGACTTTTAACGGACGTACGATCGTGATGTTCGTCGTGGTTCTGGTCGGTGAGGTTTGGGTTTATTTCTTGTATGAGATAATCGTATTGAACATCGTTTTGTTGCTCGCCATGAGAAAGCATGAACAGATGTGTGCAACATTCTATAAATAAGAATTTATGAAAGAGAGCGTTGTAGACATACATGATTTACAGGAAGCTGCCCCGTTCTTTAAAAGTCGTTTCGGCTCTTTTCTGGGGAAAGTGCTGATCAAATGGTTGAGTATCGATAAGGTAAACAAGGCTCATGCCCATAACTGCCATTTGCGGGGAGCGGAGTTCACAACAGCCTTGCTGAACGACCCGTTGATCGATATTAAATATGATCTACATAACGCCGAGGTGCTGGATCATCTGCCCGAAGGCGCTTTCGCTACAGTTTCGAACCATCCTATCGGATCGATAGACGGGATTATGTTGATCGATATATTCGCTTCACGCCGTCCGGATTTCAAAGTAATGGTAAACGGCGTATTGACCAAAATCGGGGCCATGGGAGATAATTTCGTGTCCGTCAAGCCAGACTCCAATAACCAGGGGGCTAATCTGAAGAATATAAACGGGGTCCGTATATCCCTGCAACAACTGAAAGAGGGGCATCCGATGGGTTTTTTCCCTGCCGGGGGGATCTCGATGTATAATAAGAAGACGAAGAAAATACAGGATTTGCCTTGGACGCACAGTGTGATTCGTCTGATCCGGAAAGCGAAAGTGCCTGTATATCCTGTTTATTTTGATTTCCTGAATTCCCGCTTTTTCTATTGGCTGGGCCGGATTGACTGGCGTATCCGTACGTTGCGCATACCAGCCGAGGCCTTTAACAAGCGCGGGCGTACGGTCGATGTTTATATCGGTGAGCCTGTTTCTCCAGAAGAAATCCAAAATATTGCCGACGACAAAGACTTGGCCGAGTTTTTATATCAACGTACGTACGCTGCTAAAAAATAACAAACCTGTATAGAAACCGCTTTCGGATTTCGGTTAATTGGATTAAGATTTGTAATTTTGGCAGATAAAACTGAAATAATTACAGATAGTAGAAGAAATATGATAAAGGTTGACGTGCAGCAGATAAAACAGCGTTTTGGAATTATCGGTAATAATGCCGGGCTGAACCGGGCTATCGATGTTGCCCTACAGGTCGCTCCGACAGATTTGTCTGTGCTGATTACCGGTGAAAGTGGTGTCGGTAAAGAAACTTTTCCTCAGATTATACATCAGAACAGCCCGCGTAAACATGGGCAATACATAGCGGTGAACTGTGGTGCCATTCCTGAAGGTACGATTGACTCGGAATTGTTCGGACACGAAAAAGGTTCTTTTACAGGAGCGTTGTCTGACCGTAAAGGCTATTTCGAGGTTGCGGATGGCGGGACGATCTTCCTGGATGAAGTAGGAGAGCTGCCCACTCCTACGCAGGCACGTTTGTTGCGTGTTTTGGAGACGGGAGAGTTTATCCGTGTCGGTTCATCCAAAGTCCAAAAGACGAATGTCCGTATCGTCGCGGCGACAAACGTCAATCTGACGCAAGCTGTAGCGGAAGGAAAATTCCGTGAAGATTTGTTTTACCGTCTGAGCACGGTGCCTATCCAGGTTCCTCCTTTACGTGAGCGCGGTGAGGATATCATCTTGCTTTTCCGGAAATTTGCCAGCGATTGCGCGGAGAAGTACCGGATGCCGCCGATCCGTTTGGATGAGGAAGCCCGCCAGTTGATGCTTTCCTACCGTTGGCCGGGGAATGTCCGGGAACTGAAAAACATAACGGAGCGTATTTCTGTTATCGAGGAAAACCGGGATATCACCGCTTCAGTGCTTCGCTTGTATCTACCCGATCTGAATATCGAGAAATATCCGGTCCTAGTCAAACAGGATTCCGATCAGAAGATATTCAATAGCGAACGGGAGATTCTATATCAAGTGCTGTTTGACATGAAGAAAGATGTCAACGAACTTAAGAAGCTGGTACACGACATTATGGGAGGCAAGATGCCAATCGAGATGCCGGAAGAGCCGGCGGCTTATCCCCATCCGATCCATACCGTCCATCCGGTTCCTTCTATTCAGAAAGCCGAAGCAGTGGAAGAGGAGGAGAGCCTGTCGCTGGAAGAAGTCGAGAAAGAGATGATCCGAAAGGCCTTGGAGAAACATAACGGTCGCCGTAAGAATGCCGCTGCCGACCTGAAGATATCGGAACGGACACTTTACAGAAAAATAAAAGAATATAATCTGGAATAAAAGATGTTGAAGATTAATAAGATATGGCTTTTCTGCCTGATCGGGCTGATTGTGACGGCTTGTTCGATCTCCTATAAGTTTAATGGAGCTTCTATTGATTATACGAAGGTCAAGACGATCACGATCAAGGATTTCCCGAACCAGGCTCCGTTAGTCTATCCGCCCCTTTCGCAAAAGTTTACGGAAGCATTGAAGGATATTTATATCCGTCAGACCCGTCTGCAGTTGGTGGGGAGCAACGGCGACTTGGACCTGGAGGGTGAAATTACGGGCTATGACCTGACTCCTATGGCTGTAAAAGAAGATGCTTATGCCTCACAGACCAAGTTGACGATTACGGTTCGGGTTCGTTATGCCAACCGGGTGAATCCGGATGAGGATTTTGAGCAGAGCTTTTCGGCATACCGTGAATTCGATGCGACTCAGATGTTGCAACAGGTACAGGACCAGTTATCGGAAGAGATTATTGACGAGCTTGTCGATCAAATTTATAATGCAACGGTTGCCAACTGGTAAAAATGAAAGCTGCTGATCTATATCGACTAATGGAGAGCCCGGCCCTGCTGACTGAGGATACACTTCAGCAGTTAAAGCAGATCGTCGATGAATTCCCATATTTCCAGATTGCCCGGATGCTTTACCTGAAGAACCTGGCGGTCTTGAACGATATACGTTTTGGCGCAGAATTGAAGAAGATGGCAATCTATGTCCCTGACCGTAGGAAGTTGTTCACCCTGATAGAAGGTGAACGGTTCGGTTTGCAGCTCCAGTCAGCGAAAGAGGAAAATCCAACCCGTGAAGATGCTTTTTCACTGATCGATGCTTTCCTGTCCAATCGTGAGGAGGAAGAACCGAAGACGGATGCGTCTCTTCTGTTCCAGCCGTCCGTTTCGTCGGATTACATCTATTGGTCATTGACGAAGGAAAACGGGCAGGTGGAGGAAAAAGAAGAGGAAGAAGAAGTCCGTTTGCAACATCACGATCTGATCGATTCTTTTATAAAAAATGAAGAACAGCGGACTCCCGGCAGTGGTCTGAACCTGGATATGGAGACAACCGGAGCACCTGTTCCCGGAAATCTGGCGGAGTTGGAGGAGAACCAGCATAAACCGCTGGATGACTCCTATTTTACGGAAACATTAGCTCATATTTATGTAAAACAGAAGCGATATGAGAAGGCATTGCAAATAATTAAAAACTTAAACTTGAAATATCCAGAAAAAAATGTTTACTTTGCAGACCAAATTAGATTTCTGGAAAAGTTGATTATTAACACTAAAAAATAAAACAAAGATGTACGTATTTATTTCTATCTTAATCCTGATCGCATCTATACTATTGATCTTGATTGTATTGATTCAGAACTCGAAAGGTGGAGGTCTGGCTTCAGGATTCTCTTCTTCCAACCAAATTATGGGGGTACGCAAAACCACAGACTTTCTTGAAAAAGCAACCTGGACTCTTGCCGGCACTGTTGTTGTTTTAAGTATTGTGATTACTGCTTTTATTCCGAGAGCTCAGCACGCGAATCAGTCTGAAATCAAAGAACAGATAAATAATGCCGTAACAATCGATCCGAATACGGTTGCTCCTGACTTTGGCACTGCCCAGCAACCTGCGACAGCTCCCGTTTCTTCTTCTGAAGAAGAAGCTCCGGCTAACTAATAGAAAACGGATTTTCGATATAATGAAGAGGTTTCCTGCAACAAGGATGCCTCTTTTTTTGTTTTGTTTGATAGAATTATCGATAAGTGGATAGAAATAATTTATCATGAACGATACATATTTCTTCGTATCTTTGTCGTTACAGGCAGATAGGCCTGTCTTAAATCGTAAACAAATATGGACATGATTAACTTTGATGGATTGTTGATAGGTATTGCTACCTTTTTGATTATTGGGCTTTTTCATCCGGTTGTGGTGAAAGCGGAATATTATTGGGGCACGAAATGCTGGTGGATCTTTCTTGTTTTGGGAATAGCGGGAACTGTCGCTTCCCTGCTGGTTGAAAGCGTTTTCGTCTCGGCTATCTGCGGCGTCTTTGCCTTTTCCTCTTTCTGGACGATAAAGGAAGTTTTCGAGCAGGAAGAGCGCGTCTTGAAAGGCTGGTTTCCAAAGAATCCTAAACGTACTTATCCGGAGCAAAAGCCTTAATCAGGCTTTTCAAGCAGAAGAACTGGTTACGATATCTTACCGACACCGCCTAAAACCAATCCTCAGGTAACCGGTAGACTAAGCCGTTTCATGCCATCAACTAAGTCAAAACACCCCAGAAACTAAATGATAACATATCGTAAAGTATCTGTTGGTAGTTACTATTTATAGACGATACGTAGTACTACCAATAGACGATATGTGGTACTACGTATCGTCTATTGGTAGTACTACATATGAATAATATGAAGTATGTCTTGAATTAGTTTACTATGACTTTTGAGATAGTTTACGGTATGTTACGGATCAGTTGCTCCATGAGAACAGGCGATAGTGTCGGGGCTTTTTATGTATTTCCGTACATTTCAGGAAAGACTGAACCAACTTCAGATATTATCCGTACCTTTGTCACGTTAAATATTATTCGTATGAAAACAAAGAAAAAAGATTCATTTATGGATTACATCAAAGCGAACCGAAAAGGAAGTAGGGAAGCGGAGATTGAGAATCACGGTCATCCGGTCAGTTTCAACCGGGTACATGTATCGAAAAAGGTTTATAACCGTAAAAGAGATAAGGCAGATGCCCGGAGGCATCTGCCTTATTTGTACATTGTCGTTTGCGACAATTAGTGCTGGTGGTTGTGTACCGGATATTTTTCCTTAAACCACTCAACCAATTTTCCGTCTTTGAAACTTAACAGGTAATACCCTTCCGTATTTTCAGTCATGGAAGCCGTCTTGTAGCTGATGGTTTCGATCGAACCTTCGGAGGTCATGCGGGCACCTGCCGATTCGAAATCTTTTCCCAATATGGAGATCACTTTCTTTTTGGTCATGCCTAATTCGATGTCTTTCATCTTACTATCCATTTGATAGGGTTGCATGAGCGTTCCGCAACTTGTCAGCAGGAATGTGGCCAGTAGTACATACAGCCATTTCATCTTTTTCATATATCCTTGTTTTTGTAGTTAGTAAACACAATGACAAAAGTAGTGATATTCATTGAAGAAAGGAGTGTTTTTACTTCAATATCTTTAGAAAATGAAAGATGAAACCAATCAAGGGGTGGGCAAGTCATATACATATATGGCATCTTCAGTGTCTCCGTCTACGGCATATAGTTTCTTTTCTTTTTCGGATATCGCCCCAATAGATGATGGATGGATCCTTCCAAAGGAATGTAAATAAATGCAGACTGCCAAATAAAAAAAGAGGAAAACCTTTCGATTTTCCTCTTCTTGAGAGCGGAAGACGGGGCTCAAACCCGCGACCCTCAGCTTGG
>ULUP01030138.1_pt1 | contig 23517 bp, 22 predicted proteins | sample 1958581 | NCBI WGS metagenome assembly ULUP01 (sample SAMEA4835763, study PRJEB28245) | human gut metagenome | biome: gut microbiome; material: fecal sample | place: Denmark | collected 2008 | reverse complement strand
CAATAGCAGGAAATAAAAAAAGGCGTGAAAAAACGCAAAGCGAAGTAATTTTACGGTTAAAAATTTCTCATTTTTTATATCCCGACGACCGCATATAAAAAGGAAGTCCGATATTACTCAAACTTCCTTTTACTTTTTTATTAAATTGTTTTTAATAGTGTGTCATTCTTTTGCCGGTTGACTACTGTTTCTTAAAGACCTCTTTTATGATTTTTGTAAGCTTTGGCGGCGTGCCGTAAAGAAGAACGCCTACACGGTAGATTTTAGCCGACAAAACGCCGATACCGACGGTAGAGCCGATTAAGATTATAATAGAAATGAAAATTTCATACCAAGCAACCGTACTCATACAAATTCTCGTAAACATTGCCATAGGTGAAGTGAACGGGATATACGAGCATACCTTCATCAACACGGAGTTTACGTTGCCGCCTATCATCGAAAACATAACTACCATAAAAGCAATAATGAATAAGAATGTAACAGGCAACACCATTGTGCTTATATCTTCAAGTTTTGACGCGGTTGAGCCGATTGCGCCGTAAAGGAAAGCGTAAATCAAAAAGCCGAGAACAAAGAACACGAGCATATAGATAAACAGGTTTACGGGCATACCGAATATCGAAGCGATTATCGGATTTTGCAACTGCGCTTTGTTGATATTATAAAACAACAATGCCGACCCGAACACAAGCACAAGTTGAGTAAAGCCTACGATACAGGACGCAAAAACCTTTCCGAACATCATACTCGTAGGCTTTGCGCTCGTAATCAGAACTTCCATAGCCCGCGAACTCTTTTCGCTCGCTACGTTTGTCGCAACAAGTTGCCCGTAAAGCATAATAACCGTATATAATGCAAATATCATTATGTAGGTATAGAAATAATTTTTTATCTGGTCAACGCCGAGCGTCATCGTGTCGCTTTCGATAACCACCGACATAATATCTTTCGCCTGTTCGGGGGATAGTCCGTTTTGTATCATAGCGTTCACTCTGTAAACCTCTTGCAATACTGTGTTTGCAACAGCCTGATTAGTATCCGTCATACTGAGATTGTTTACGTAATATGTGTAAGACGACGGACTGTTCAGAACAAAAGCGCACTCGACGCCGCCGCTTGTAATCTGCGATTTTATATCGTCAAGCGGTCCGTCCGCAATCTTTACGTTATACCCCGTAAAGGCTTGCGTAAAATATTCTTTTACGGTTTCCGAAAGTGTTTCGTCTTCGGCGTACACAAGCATTACGGGAAGATCCTTTGGCGGCGTTGTCCCGGACTTGAAAGCCGCAATAATATTCGGAATAAACATAGCGATAGCGATTGCCGCGACAAGAAATATCGTAACGCCTACAAAGACTTTGTTTTTAAGATAGCCTTTAAGTTCGAATTTAAGTATTTTCCCAAACTGTTTCATTTCTTTGCCTCCTTACACCTGCTCGCCTGCATACTCTACGAATATATCGTTAAGGGAAGGCTCAAACACTTTTACCTCGTCGATATCATAGGTTTCCACAAGCCGTTTCATCATAGACTGCTTTTCAGCGGGGCTTGCAAGTTGAATAATAAGCGTGCCGTCCTCGCGTTCGGCGCAAGCCTCGCCTAAATCGGATTTTATCCGTTCGGGGTTTGTTGTGCTTACCACTAACTTATCGCGCACGTAATTTCTCTTTATTTCAGCCAAATCTCCGCTGATTGCAACCCTGCCCGCGCTTAATATTGCGATACTGTCGCAAAATTCTTCTATGTACGCCATCTGGTGGCTTGAAAATAAAACTATTTTTCCCTTTGCGATCTGCTCCTTTACCACGTCTTTCAGGAGCATTGCGTTTACGGGATCAAGACCCGAAAAAGGTTCGTCAAGAATAACAATGTGCGGATTGTGCGCAAGAGCCGTTATCAACTGAATTTTCTGCTGGTTTCCTTTTGAAAGGGTATCGAGTCGTTTATTGCGGTACTTTGTCATACCGAGCCTGTCAAGCCAGTAATCAACCGCCTTGACTGCTTCTTTTGCGCTCATACCTTTCAGTTCCGCAAAATATACAAGTTGGTCTATAATAAGTTTTTTCGGGTAAAGACCTCTTTCTTCGGGAAGATAACCAAGCCCGATTTTGTTATAGTCAATAGGCTTTCCGTCCAGAAGCACCTCTCCGCCGTTTGCGGGAAAGACGTTCATAATAATACGGATAGACGTCGTTTTACCCGCGCCGTTTCTGCCCAGAAGTCCGAACGCTTTGCCGCCCTCCGCAGTGAAAGAAACGCCTTTGAGAACTTCTTTGTCGCCAAAAGATTTATCGATATTTTTTAATTCAAGTATCATATTTTCTGTCCTCGCTGATTGTAAATTTTTTTCTTACAGACTAAATCGATTCAACAATGACAATGTGTTTTTTATGATGTCATATTTATAGTCAATCACGCGGCTTTTAACATTGCAATATGTTATAGATTAAGTCTGTTGTTCTTTTATAATTCATTTCCTCGTCGTTAGTTTCTTCGAAAAAGAACAAAAAAGCGCAAGGGAAAAGTTCTTTCTCTGCGCTTTTAAACTATAAGTAATTCATAGGCGGTTACCTCCCGTCGAGAGTTTTGATTTTTACAATTTGTTGGTTTTTATCGGCAAACCTATTTTTGATGTATCAGTATCTCTATACGGATACTGTTAAGTGTATTATATCATAAAAATCTTTATTTTTCAAGTTTATGCTATGAGAAACATATAAAAATCTGTAGGATTACAATACATATGAGACAAAGGCAATAAAAAAGATAGCGAAAAGATTTTCATTTTTTATTGAAAATTCGTAGTAAATATGTTAAAATGTACAAAATAGACCACAATAGGAAAAATTTAACAAAAAATTTTAATTATGACAGGCGTGTGGCGTATTCTATAATGTAATATGCGCTTGGTAGCCTGCTAAGGCAACAAAAAAACTCTTTTCAAAAGAAAAGAGCGTTAGTGTTCGCACCTGCGAAAAGTGATTAGACAAAAGTTTTATTTGAACTTGCCTTGTTATTTTGTAAGTTCATTATAAACTAAAAATACTAAACTGTCAAGAGAAAAGGATAAAAAATGGAAAAATTTTACTTAGGAGCAGACATCGGAACAAATTCCGTCGGCATTGCCTGTACGGACGAAAACTACGAACTGATTCGCGCGAAAGGTAAGGACTGTTGGGCGGTGCGACTTTTCGACGAAAGCAAAACGGCGGAGACAAGGCGGAATTTCCGAACTTCTCGGAGGCGACTCGAACGCCGTAAACAGAGGATAAGTTGGTTGCAGGCTTTATTTGCCCCGTACATAAATGACGAAACCTTTTTTATAAGGCTCAATAACAGTCAGTTTCTACCCGAAGATAAGGACGAAATTTTGCAAGCCGATAAAAATGCTTTGTTCGGGGACGAGGGATATACCGATAAAAATTATCACGTCGAATTCCCGACGATTTATCACTTGCGTGAAAAACTTATCGAGGGCGGCAAGTACGATTTGAAACTCTATTATCTCACAATTCATCATATCGTCAAGTATCGCGGACATTTTCTGTTTGAAGGGGCGACTATGGAAGAAATTCGCGATATTAAGAGGCTGTTTGAAAATCTGAACGCCGTGTGGGAAGCGACTTATGCTGAAAACGTTCCGCATATTAACCTTGCCAAGTCGGACGAGGCGAAAGAAATTCTTCTCGATACGAAAAAAGGACTCAGAGATAAGCAGATTGCCCTCGAAAAATTGTTCGGTGAGAATACCGCCCTTATGAAAGAGTCGATAAAGGCGATGCTCGGCGGTAAAATCTCGCCCGAAACGCTTTTCGGCGAGGAATATAAGGACGAAAAGAGTTTTTCGTTTAAAGATATGGACGAAGAGGCGTTCGACGCGTTGCAATCGACTTACGGCGATAACTTCGAGTGCCTTAACGCTCTTCGCTCAATATACAATTTCGTTGCGTTCGAGAAATTGCTTTGTGGACATAAAAACATTTCCTCGGCAATGATTGCGGTATACAACAAGCACGCCGCCGACCTTTCTTTGCTGAAAAGTTTTATTCGCAGCGAACGCCCGAACGACTATAACAAGATTTTCAAAAGCACGACCGAAAAGGCGAATTAGAGTTATACGATCGATTAAAAGAAAAATTATCCGATAAAATTTATTCGGGTTTGTCTGCTTTTTCAACATTTGCTAAAAATATGGAAAGCGGCGAAGAAAAATTTAAAGAATTGGCGATAGTTGATCAGGCAAAAACGCTTATTCAGATTTTAAAAATGTTTAAATGCAATGCAGAAATGTCTGATTTAACGCTTATCGGAGGAAGTTCGCATAGCGGCAAAATTCTGTTTAATAAGAAAATCGACGGAGTGAATTTTGAGATAATTCACCTTTCGCCCGCAGGGCTTCGCGTTATAAAAAACAAAGTATAACCGCCATGGGATTCAGAACGGTCGTAGTTAATTCGCGTTCCAAACTCGAATACAGGTTGAATTATTTAGTCGTCAGAGGCGAAACGGAAAAACGCGTGTTTATAAATGAAATAAATACGCTTATTGTGCAAAGCACAGCCGTTTCGCTGACTGCCGCCCTTTTGTCCGAACTCGTTAAAAATAACGTTAAAATTATTTTTTGCGACGAAAAATGTAACCCCGCCGCCGAGTTGCTTCCGTATTATTCCGCCCACAACACTTCAAAAAGAATTAAAATTCAGACGAAGTGGAGCGACGAAATAAAAGGGGAAGTCTGGAAAAGAATAATACGCAGAAAAATTCTGACCGAAAAAGAAGTCCTTTTTCGATGCGGATATTCGGACGAAGCGGAAATTCTTGCGGCATACTCGGACGAAGTCGAAAGGGGAGACTTAACGAACAGGGAAGGGCATGCGGCTAAGGTCTATTTTAACCGTATTCTGCCCGACGGTGAGACGAGGAGAAGCGGCGGCTTTTTAAACGGCTGTCTGAACTACGGCTATGCGGTACTTTTGTCGGCGATAAATCGCGAAATCGCGGCGAGCGGATATTTAACTCAGATAGGTATCTGGCACGACAACGAGTTTAATCAGTTTAATCTCGGTTCAGACCTTATCGAGCCGCTGCGAACGGTTGTTGACGAAACCGCTCTCAAAATTGAAAACGGGGATAAGGGGTTTAAACGTATTATGGCGAACGTTTTAAATCTCGAAGCGAAATTTGACGGAAAACAAACGACTTTCGACGTCGCGTTAAGGCAATACGTCAGAAGCGTTTTGTTTGCCTTGGAAACGGGCGACGCCGACGTGGTTAAATTCCCCGAAGAAGTAAAATTATATGAATAATAAATTTATGAGGTTATTATTGTTTTTTGATTTGCCCGTCGAAACTTCCAAGGACAGACGAGAATACTCGCGGTTTCATAAGTTTTTGATAAAAAACGGGTTCATAATGATGCAAAAATCGGTGTATTCCAAACTTGTTATAAATAATGTGACAAGCGCGGCGGTTAAAGATAAGGTTTCAAAAAATCTGCCGCCCGTCGGAATTATTGAAATGCTGGAAGTTACCGAGAATCAGTTTTCGCGGATAGACTATCTTGTCGGCGAAAAACAAACGCTTGTCGAAGAGAGTATGGATAGATTGATTGAATTATGATAAGGGTATCGAACGTAAAATTTGAAACGCCGATTACGCTTGAAAGTGATTCGCCCTTCGTCGTTTACGTTGAAAATCCGAGCGAATTTTTTTGTCTTGTACAAGACCTTCGCTGTGCTTTCGACGGAAGCGAAAGCGAATTTTCGTTTTGGAAAAAAGACGTCGAGATTTCGGCTGAAAAGAAGGGGGAAATTATATTAAGCCCGTTTTTCTTCGACCTTGCGGATAAAAAAATTATATCGCTGCTGCATAAACGATTAAACGACGAATTTTTGAGCGGCGATTATATCGTCAGACTCAACGAGATAACTTCAATGACGGAAAGTTTTTTATACGATTTGTTTTCTCGCGTGGACTTTTCGATTGATTTCAGCGAATTAACGCTATCCGATCTTTTAAAAGCGGTCGGCGTGAAACCGTCGAACGAATATGCAACCGTTCTCGAAAAAATCGTTTGCTATATAAATATTTACGCCGAACTTAAAAATATATCGTTTTTTGTCTTGGTTGGAATAAAAACGGTGCTTTCCGACGAAGAAATTACGGAATTATATAAGCATTGTTCTTTGCAAAAGATTAGTTTATTACTTATCGAAGGGGGAAGGGCGAGAAAAACGCTTGAAAACGAAAGAATAATAATCGTTACGGAAGACCTATGCGAAATAGTTGCAAATATCGACGAAATGCGTTAAAATATGGTTAAAGGTTCCTTTAAATACAAAATAACCGCGCGGCGGCGTGAGTTCTTGACCTTATTTGAGGTTTGAGAGCCTTGTTATTTTGTAATAATCTTAAACTAATTAAAAAGGAGACAATATGTTACTTTTGTTTGAGAGCCTTGTTATTTTGTAATAATCTTAAACCAACGATTTCGTATTTATCCTCGTCTTTGAGTTTGAGAGCCTTGTTATTTTGTAATAATCTTAAACAAACATATCACAGGGTATGCAAAGTTTTTCGTTTGAGAGCCTTGTTATTTTGTAATAATCTTAAACTAAACGGCGTTGACGGCGTGCATTGACTGTGTTTGAGAGCCTTGTTATTTTGTAATAATCTTAAACTTTCAAATACCGCGATACGTCTATATCTGAGTTTGAGAGCCTTGTTATTTTGTAATAATCTTAAACTGATTTCGTTGCCGATAGACGTATAACCGTGTTTGAGAGCCTTGTTATTTTGTAATAATCTTAAACCCTGCTGAACTTTAAAAAAGGAGGTACGGTGTTTGAGAGCCTTGTTATTTTGTAATAATCTTAAACAAACGTATCACTCCGAATAGTTTCGTTGCTGTTTGAGAGCCTTGTTATTTTGTAATAATCTTAAACTTTTAACACGTCAAGTGTAACATAACACTGGTTTGAGAGCCTTGTTATTTTGTAATAATCTTAAACTTGAAATCGACTGCACAGCAGCATGCGAAGGTTTGAGAGCCTTGTTATTTTGTAATAATCTTAAACTTGATAATCGGTGACGGTTATAAGATTTGAGTTTGAGAGCCTTGTTATTTTGTAATAATCTTAAACAACCGTGAGTTTTTTGGAAAACAAAGAAAGGTTTGAGAGCCTTGTTATTTTGTAATAATCTTAAACGAGCAGGAAGCGGAAGAAGCGAGAGCCGATGTTTGAGAGCCGTGTTATTTTGTAATAATCTTAAACTCGATTACGGCAAGTACGTTCAATATCTCAGTTTGAGAGCCTTGTTATCTTTATTTTATTTCTAAAATCGAAACTAAAAAGGACTACAGTCTGTTTTTTTCAGAACAAATCGTAGTCCTTTTATTTTAGGATGTTTTTATTTCAAAGTTACGTTTATATGCATTTTTTTGCCTTTATGCAGAATAAACGAGCCTTTTTCTACTATTTCCGCAGGTAAAGCCATATCGTCCAAAGTAGCCTTCCTTTCGTCGAGCGACACTCCGCCGCCTTCGATAAGCCTTCTCGCTTCGCCTTTAGACTTCGCCGCTCCCACTCCTACGAGTATATCTAAAAGTCCGTCCGTTTTGCTCGCTTCGTATAAGGGCATATCTTCCGCGTTGCCGCCGAACGCCGCTTTCGCCTGCCTTCTCGCCGCCTCCGCTTTCTCTTCGCCGTGTACGAGTTTTGTTACTTCATACGCAAGTCTCTCTTTCGCCGCGTTCATTCTCTCGTCGTTGTATTTCGTAAGTTCCGCGATTTCGTCCATATCCATAAACGTGAGAAGTCGCATACATTCCGCGACCTTACAGTCCTCCACGTTTCTGAAATACTGATAGAAATCGTATACCGAACACTTGTTTTCGTCGAGCCATAACGCGCCTTTCTGAGTTTTGCCCATCTTCTTGCCCTCGCTGTTCAAAAGCAGAGTACAGGTAAGACAGAACGCGTCTTTCTGTTCCTTTCTTCTTATGAGGTCTACGCCTGCAAGCATATTCGACCACTGGTCGTCGCCGCCCACTTCGAGCGAACAGCCGTATTTTTGGTTGAGATACAAAAAGTCGTAACCCTGCATCAGCATATAGTTGAACTCGAAGAAGGTCAAGCCCTTTTCCATTCTCTGTTTGAAACATTCGGCGGTGAGCATCTTGTTTACGGAGAAGTACACGCCTATGTCTCTCAAAAATTCTATATAATTAAGGTTTAAAAGCCAGTCCGCATTGTTGGCGATAATCGCGCCTTTGTCCCCGTCGAAGTCGATAAACCGTGACATTTGCTTTTTGAAACAGGCGATATTGTGGTCGATTGTCTCCCTCGTCATCATCTGTCTCATATCCGATCTTCCCGACGGATCGCCTATCATTCCCGTGCCGCCGCCGAACAAGGCGATCGGGCGGTGTCCGTATCGTTGCATCCAAGCCATAGCCATTATGGGAATGTAGTGTCCGATATGAAGGCTGTCCGCAGTGGGGTCGAAACCGACGTAGAATGTAAGACTTTCGTTTTCGAGTTTTTTACGGAGTTCGTCGCCGTAAACCGTTTGTTTGATAAAGCCGCGTTCTTCGAGAACGTCCATTACGTTTTTCACTTTGCACCTCTTTGCCGAAAAAATTGCGAATTTTGGTTACGTATATATTAGCAGTTTTCTTTGTTAAAATCAAGCGAAAAAACGACCGCTTCGGTTATTTCGTTTACTTTTTCGTCCGCCTGTGTTACAATGACCGCAGATAGAGCGTATAAGGAGCGTTATATGAGAATAATATGCGAGGACGAGAAAATCGTCAAAGGCTTTGAAATTTTTACCAAGCGTTTTACCTTGCTTGCGGAAAAAACCGTAAGGGCGGCGAAATCCGAGGACGGAAAGACCTCGGCGGAACTTTTAAAAGACGGCAATATCGAGGTTCGTTATGCGGACAGACTGTCGTTTTTCCGTTCGGTATTCGATTTGGCGGTAACGGGCAAGACCCCCGAAATGAATTACGGGTTTAAAGACCTCGGAATAATGCTTGATTGCGCGAGAAACGGCGTGCCGACCGTCGATTTTCTGAAAGATTATATTTTATCCGCTGTCGCTTCGGGCTATACCTATTTAGGACTTTACGTCGAGGACTGTCTCGAAGTCGAGGGCGAACCGAAATTCGGATATATGAGGGGAAGATACACGGAAAAGGAAATCAAGGAGATAGTAGCGTACGCCGACCTCTTCGGTTTCGAGATCGTTCCGTTCGTTCAGACGCTTGCGCATCTCGAAGGGCTTTTCCGTCATTGGGATCCGTACGTCCGCTACGCGAGAGACTGTTGCGACATTCTTTTGATGGACGAACCGTTCGTTTATCAACTTATAGACCGACTTTTCGATACTGTTGAGAGGACTTTCGGCAAGGGTAGAATAAACATAGGTATGGACGAGGCGTTTTTGATGACCTTTGGTAAATATCGTACTTTACACGCCGACTACGACAGGGCGGAAGTATTTTCGAGACACGCGGCTAAGGTCTGCGAACTCGCGGAGAAGCACGGACTTATCCCCGAGGCGTGGGCGGATATGTTCGTATATCATAAGGATAAAGTGACGCTCCCCGATAATCTGTATTTGAGAGTATGGGATTACTACCATACGGACGAAAAGACTTACATAGATAAAATCGAAGAGGCGAAAAAACTGACAGGCAAGGTGAAATTCGCTTCGGGAGCGTCGAAGTGGTACGGGTTTGCTCCGCATAACGAGTATTCGATGAAAACAATTATGCCGTCGATAGAGGCGTCGAAGGGCAGAACGGACGACTTCCTTCTGACTCTCTGGGGCGACGACGGGGCGGAATGTTCGCATAACGCCGTGTGGTATTCGCTTATAGAAGCGGCGAACGCGATATACGGCGAAGAATTTGATAAGGCGAACCTCGATAAAATCGCCGAAACGCTATTCGGGTACAATATGGAGGAACTTCTCGCTTTCGATTTGCCGAACAACGTGTTCGACGAAAAGCCCGAAAAGATAGTAAACCCGTCGAAGTACCTCTTTTACGAGGACGTGTTTACGGGCAATGCCGACTTTACGGCTTCGGAGGGGTTTGTTCCGTATTTCGCGAAGAACAAAAAAACGCTCGAAAGACTTGCAAAAAACGGCGGAAGATTAAAGGACGTCTACGCGGAATACGCCGCGCTTTGCGCCGTACTCGAAAAGAAGTGCGGAATGAGGAACCGTCTCAGACTTGCGTACAAAAACGAGGATAAAAAAGAACTTGTAAAACTTGCGAAAGAACTGAAAGCGATCGCCGTTTTAGTCGAAAAGTTCGAAGCGGTATATTTGAACAGGTGGCTTAGCGACAATAAGCCGTTCGGCTCCGAGATAATTCAGATAAGAACGGGCGGACTTATAAACAGACTTAATTTCTGCGCGGAAAGGGTCGAAGCGCTCGCGGGCGGAAAAATCAGACGTATCGAAGAACTCGAACAGGAAGATTTGTCGCCGACTTTAAGAGGCGACAACTACACGGACGCGAGACTGTTTTGCAGTTACGAGCAGAACGTGAGTTACTGTATTTTAAGTCACAAATTCTACGGTTGATACAGATGGGATTTTGGACGAATAACTTATTCGGTTGACAGAATAAAAGGCGATTAGTCGCCGTATAAGTCGATTATCGGCATTTTGCGCCGTTAAAACTTAATGGGGTTCGAATCTCGCTCGGATAGCCGATAAAAATTAAAATTTAAAATGAAAGTATAAAAACCTCTTTTTCGGTCAATGATTGTTGCATAAACATTCATAAATCGGGAAAGAGGTTTTTTATGAAAAAATTTTGCATAACTTTGGAATTACTAATCATAATACTTGTGGCAATAGCGTGCGGCTCGGGAAGCGGAAATTCAAGCGAAAACGCATATCTCAGGATACACGTTCGCGCTAATTCCGACGAAATAGCCGATCAGAACGTGAAATATATCGTCAAAGACGAATTAGTCGAATTTTTAACTCCCTACCTTGCGAATTGCCGTTCTAAAAACGAAGCCGCAAAAGTAATAGCCGACTTGAAAAGTAAAACTGAAGATAAAATCAATCAAACTTTAAGGAAAAACGGATTTAATTACACTTCAAAAGTGATAATCAGAAACGAAAAATTTCCTACGAGAGTTTACGGAGACTTAACTTTGGAAAGCGGCTATTACGATGCGGTTATCGTTGAACTCGGAAAAGCGGAAGGGGCGAACTGGTGGTGCGTCGTCTATCCGCCGCTCTGTTTTTCTTCGGGCGAGAATATCGAATATCGCTCGAAAATCGCAGACATAATCGCCGAATGGAAGTCGAAAACGAAAAGCGGCCGTTAAATCTTCGCTCCTTATGCGGGAAACCGACCGGAATCCTTTTCGATTATATCGGCTATCAAGAAAAGGAGTTAAGCAAAATGAACAAAAAACTGACAAAACTTGCTTTTTTTGCAGTTATTCTCGCCCTCGTTTGTACTTTTTCCGCAATAGTAATTCAGAAAAATGCCAACGACGCGGTAATGTCGAGAATAGAAACGGTCGAAACTTTGACGTTAAAACAAGGATCTAAGGGTTCGACCGTCAGGCAAATTCAGCAAAAACTTAAAAACTGGGGATATTATAACGGCGCGGTGGACGGAATATTCGGTTCGGGTACTAAAAAAGCCGTGATAAGATTTCAACAGAAAAACAAACTCACGGCCGACGGCATAGTCGGCGCGAAAACTTTGCAGGCGTTAGGCATTTACGTCGGAAGCGTTAAGCAGAATACCACCTCCGCTTATTCGAGTTCGGACACTAATTTGCTCGCAAGACTTATCTATGCGGAAGCGAGAGGCGAGACGTACGCGGGGCAGGTCGCCGTAGGGGCGGTAGTTTTGAACAGGGTCAAAAATCCCTCGTTTCCGAACACTATTTCGGGCGTAATCTACCAGCCATACGCTTTCACCTGCGTGAGCGACGGGCAGATAAATATGGCGCCCGACAAGACGGCTCTTTCCGCTGCGAAAGATGCGATGAACGGCTGGGACCCCTCTTACGGGAGCCTTTACTACTACAATCCCGCGGTCGCGACGAGTAAATGGATATTCTCGAGAAAAACCGTGGTAACTATCGGGGGACACGTTTTCGCGTTGTAATAAGGAGGGAATATGGAAGAGAATAAAGATTTCGTAACCGAGAACAGCGCGTTTGAAAAAGTTGAAAACGCGGGCAAAAAGACAGCCGAAAAACCGCAAAGCGATACTCGCGAAAAGAAGAGTACGGTTAAAAAATCCGCGGCGAAAAACGGCAAGAACGAGAAAAAGGACAAAGAGGTCAAGAAAACGCCCAAAGAAAAACGCGAAGAAAAGGCTAAGGCAAAACTTGCGGCGAAAGAAGAAAAGGCTAAGGCAAAACTTGCGGCGAAAGAAGCAAAAGCGCAACGCAAAGCCGAAAAAAAGAAGAAAGCCGAAAAGATGAAGAAAGCGAAAGCAGCGGCGAAAAAGAAGAAATACGAAAGTCTCAAAGAGATGAAAATCGCCAAAAGGGAAGAGAGGCTCGCTAAAAAGCAGGCTTTAAAAAACGAAAGCAAGGAAGAAAAGCAAAAACGCCTTGCCGCCGAAAAGCAGGCTAAACTGAAAATCAAAGCCGAAAAAGCGAACAAGAAAGCCGAACTCAGAAAGGCAAAAGCCGAGAGAAAGGCTGAAATGAAGAGACAGAAAGAAGAGAACAAACACCAAAGGGAAGTTAAAAAAGCCGAAATGAAAGAACGCAGAGGCAAAGACAGAAGGTCGAGAGGCGTGGGCGGCTGGCTCGCGGCGGTAATCTCGCTCGGCTGTTCGGTACTCGTTTTAGGTTCGGTACTCGCCCTGTCGCTCTTTACCGATTATATCGATTTCGCAAAGAATAAAGACGTCACGGCAAACGCCGAAAGGGCGTATTACGACCTCGTCGGTTACGTCGACAATATGGAAACGAACATGTCCAAACTCTTCGTTTCTTCCGACGCCGAAAGCCGTCAGAGAATACTCGGCGACCTTATGGTTCAGAGCAATCTTGCCGACTCTTCGCTCGCCGCGCTTCCTATAACGGACGAGTCGAAATACTATACTTCCAAGTATATAAATCAGGTCGGCGATTATGCGAAATACCTCAATAATCGACTTATAGACGAGGAAACTCTCACTAATGACGATTTAGACAAACTCACGGAACTCTATAATATCAACGTCGATTTAAAGACTGCGCTTACGACGCTCACGAGCAGAATAAACGAAAACTACGACTTTAAATTGCTCAAAGAGAACAATTCGAGCGACCTTATAATATCGCAGTTCAACGAATTCGAAAAGGGCGCGGTGGACTATCCCGAAATGATTTACGACGGGGCGTTCTCGGACGGCGTGAACGACAAGAAGGTTAAAGGTATCGACGGGGAAGAGGTAGACGAAATTCAGGTAGAGGAAAAATTCAAAGAGATTTTCGCAGACTATGAAATCGAGGTCGCAAACGTCACGGGAATGACCGAAAACAGCAATATCACCTGCTACAACGTGGACGCGATGTCCAAGGACGGAGAGATATTCGCTCAGTTTTCGAGGAAGGGCGGCAAACTCGTTATCTTCAACGCTTACAGAGAGTGTAAAGAGGTAAAACTTTCCGAGGACGAATGCGTCGAAGCCGCAGGGCAATTCCTTGAAAAGTTGGGATTTGACGGTATGAAATGCGTGTGGAAGTATTCGTCGAACGGCACGGAGCATCTGAATTTCGCTTATACCGAAAACGGAGTAATTATGTATCCCGACCTCGTTAAGGTAAACGTCTGTATGGAAACGGGAAAAATAACGGGTATGGACGCCGATAACTACTATATCAACCATACCGAAAGAGTACTCGGAAAGGCGAAGTTCACGCTCGGCGACGCGTTCGACAAGGTGAGCGAGAAACTCGACGTCAGCGAAGAAAGAGTTGCGGTAATACCGCTCGGCAACGGCAACGAAACGCTCGCTTACGAGTTTATAGGAACTTTCAACGATTCGACCTACTATATTTATCTCGACGCGGACACGTTAAAGGAAGTCGAGATATACAAAGTAGTTATAACGGAAGAGGGAACCCTTTTGATATAACAAACTTAAACCATTGACAGGAAAAGACTTGCGAAAATTATTTCGCGGGTCTTTTTTGCGTCGACGAAAATCACGCGATATTCAAGAGTCTTAAAACCCGTCGGAAAGGGGTTATATAAACGGGCGTTTTTAATCTTTATACAATCTTAACACCTTTTAAAGAAATTCTAACGTTATCTTTATGAGAAAAGATATATTATAGCGAGGATAAATGAAATCGAGGTTTCGCATGGGTATACTAAAAAGGAAATTAACATCCTTTCAGATAATATTATTGGGATTCGCGGGGGTTATTTTACTCGGCGCATTTTTATTAGCCTTGCCGATTTCTTCAAAAGCCCGCGAATGGACGTCGTTTATCGACGCTCTCTTTACTTCGACGTCCGCCGTATGCGTAACGGGGCTTATCGTATTCGATACGGCGACGCATTGGTCGATATTCGGGCAAATCGTCATATTATTGCTGATTCAAATCGGCGGTATGGGCGTAGTTACCATCGCCGTGTCTATCGCCGTCATTTCAGGCAAAAAAATCGGGCTGTTCAGCCGTGAAACGATGAAAAACGCAATTTCCGCGCCAAACGTGAGCGGTATAGTCCGCCTTACCGGATTTATAATCAAGGGTATATTTTTGATTGAACTTATCGGCGCGCTTGTTATGATGCCCGTATTTTGCATGGATTACGGCGCAGAGGGTATCTGGCTTGCCGTTTTCCATTCGGTGTCGGCATTCTGTAACGCAGGGTTCGATATAATGGGGACGAAAAGCGGCGAGTTTTCTTCTATCACGCGCTATTCGGCTCAACCCGTTATCAATATTACGATTATGTTGCTGATTATTATCGGCGGCATCGGTTTTTTGGTATGGGAGGACGTTTGCAAACACAAATGGCGGATAAGGGAATATCGCACGCAAAGCAAAGTGGTATTGATTGTAACCGCCGCGCTTATAGTTTTGCCCGCGATATACTTCTTCTTTTTTGAATTCGGAGATTTGCCTGTCGGTAAGCGAATACTTGCTTCTTTGTTTCAATCGGTAACGCCGAGGACGGCAGGGTTTAATACGGTAAATCTTACGGCGATCAGCGATACGGGATTGTACCTTATGATTATTCTTATGTTGATAGGCGGTTCGCCCGGTTCTACCGCAGGCGGTATGAAAACGACGACGATTGCGGTTTTATTTTCGTCCGCTTTTTCCGTATTCAGAAAAAAAGACAACGCGGAACTTATGAGACGTCGCGTGGACGATGAAACGGTCAAGACGGCTTCGGCGATATTTATAATGTATATAACCCTGTTCTTGTTGGGCGGAATGACTATAAGCGCGATTGAAAAATTACCTATTACGGTCTGCCTTTACGAAACGGCTTCCGCCGTCGGCACGGTAGGGCTTTCGCTCGGAATTACCCCGACGCTCAAAGTAGCGTCCAAAGTGATTTTGATTTTGTCCATGTTTTTCGGGCGAGTCGGCGGAATGACGTTGATATACGCCGCTTTCGGCGCGAATAAAAAGCAAGCGGCAAAGTTGCCGACGGATACGATTGCAGTCGGCTAAGGAGGTTTTTATATATGAAAACGAAATCGGTTTTATTGATAGGTTTGGGGCGTTTCGGAAAATACATCGCAATGAAATTGCACGAATTAGGACACGAAGTCATGGGGGTAGACGAAAACGAAGAAAGAGTCGACGACGCTATGCCTTACGTTACTAACGGACAAATCGGCGACAGTACAAACGAAGCGTTGCTAAAATCGCTCGGCGTAAAAAATTACGACGTCTGCATCGTAACTATCGGCGGCAACTTTCAAAGTTCTCTTGAAACTACCTGCTTATTAAAAGAGTTGGGCGCGCAAAAGGTCGTGTCTCGCGCGGAACAGGACGTGCAGGCAAAATTCCTTCTGCGTAACGGCGCGGACGAAATTATTTATCCCGAAAAACAACTTGCCACATGGGCTGCAATCCGTTACAGTTCCGACCACATTCTCGATTATATAGAACTCAGCGATTCCTGTTCGATATTCGAAGTTTCCGTTCCGTCGGCATGGGTGGGAAAATCGGTTGTGGAAATCGATATCCGCAGGAAATATAACGTAAATATCATCGCAACGAAGAAAAACGGAAAAATCAACGCCGTCGTTACCGCCGATACCGTTCTTTCCGGAGACGAAACTCTTCTGGTCCTCGGGGAATATAAGGCGATGAGGAAATGCTTCGATATCTACCAGCCGTAAAAGAAGGTGACTTTTATGGGAGACGTAATACTTATTATTGCGGTGGCGGCGGCTATGGTTTTCGGCTTTTTTATTATGAAAAGGCTCGACGTCTTCTTGGAAGAAAACAGAAAAGTAATTGAAAGAGAACGAGAAGGAAAGCGCGACCCGCTTGAATTTCTCGAAGCGGGAAACTATGAAAAAATGATTTCCGAAATCGAAAATTTCAAAAAAAACCATAAAAAAGCCGCAATTATAATCTTTGACGTAGAAAATCGGGAATTGACCGATGCATTAAACGAATACAAAAGCCGTATCGGGTAGATTTTATTCAAAAAGTATGATATAATACAAGAAAAAAGAAGGAGATACGGGTTAGCCGAATGGGTAAACAGTATACAAACGACAAAGAACACATACTGGTTTGTTTGTCTTCCGCGCCTTCAAACGTAAAAATCATTCAGACTGCGGCAGCAATGGCAAAGGCGTTCAACGCGTCTTTTTCTGCGTTATACGTTAAAACCCCCTCGTCTGAATCTATGACGACGGAGGACTCGGAACGGTTGCTTGCAAATATCCGTTTTGCCGAAACGAACGGCGCGTCGATAGTTACCGTATGCGGGAACGACGTCGCTTTTCAAATCGCAGAATACGCGCGTCTTTCCGGCGTTACGAAAATAGTAATCGGCAGAACCGTTATCGGTAAGCGAAAATTTATAGGCAAGCCGACTTTAACGGAAAAACTGATATCGCTCGCTCCCGACGTCGATATACATATCATTCCCGACAGCGACGCCGTTATGGCAAAGGGAAAGAAAAGGCTTTTTGAAAAACCGCGTTTTGTAAAAACACTCAAAGAATTGACGATTTCAACGGTTTTGCTGTTGCTTTCGACTTTACTCGGTTATCTTTTTTCAAGTCTCGGTTTTACCGAAGCGAATATCGTTACGATTTATATGCTCGGCGTTCTGATTACCGCTATACTGACAAGAAGCAAAATTTGTTGGGTTCTTTCGTCCGTTGCGAGCGTTCTGGTTTTTAATTTCCTTTTTACCGAGCCGAGGTTTTCGTTTCTGGCGTACGGAAGCGGCTACCTCGTCACTTTCTTAATTATGCTTGCGGCGTCCCTTATCATAGGAGGAACAACCGAAAAACTGAAAACTCGGGAACGTCAGGCGACTCAAACGGCATACAGAACGAAAATTCTGTTCGACGCGAATCAGTTGATTCAAAAAGCGTCCGACGAGGCGGAAATATTTCGGGTTACGGCAAATCAATTAGAAAAACTGTTAAATCGGAACGTAATCGTATTTAATGAAAAGGCGCAGAAAGTATACGCTTCTCAGACTGAAAACGTCGGAGCCGATATATTATCTCCCGATTGCGAGAAAATCGCTTGGCAAGTAACGAAAAACAACGTAAAAGAGGGAAAGGGAACGGACTTTTCTCCCGAAAGCGACTATACGTTTTTCCCGATAAGCAAAAACGATAAGAACTATGGGGCGATAGGCGTTTTTGTCGGGGACAAAACGATAGATTCTTTTGACGAAAGCATTGTGGTTTCCGTCATCGGCGAATGCGCGATCGCGATTGACGGAATCATAAACGCCAAAGAAAGAGAACGCGCCGCCGTTTTGGCGAAAAACGAACAGTTGCGCGCAAACCTGCTTCGTTCGATATCGCACGATTTACGCACGCCGCTTACTTCCATTTCGGGTAATGCGAGCAATCTGATTTCAAACGGTAACGATATTGACGACGCGACGAAAAAACAGATATACGAAGATATTTACGACGATTCGCTCTGGCTTATCAATCTTGTCGAAAATCTGCTTGCGGTGACGCGCCTCGAAGAAGGCAGAATGAATATAAACATGACGACGGAACTCGTCGGCGACGTAATAGCCGAGGCGTTGAAACATATTCGTACTAAAAGCGAAAAACAAAAGATTGCCGTTATACAGCCCGACGACCTGCTCCTTGCAAAAATGGACGCTCGGCTTATCGTGCAGGTTTTAATCAATCTTTTGGACAACGCCATTAAATACACGCCGTCCGATTCGCAAATTACGATTACCGCCAAAAGAGACGGAGAAACGGTCAGCGTAAGCGTGGCGGATAACGGAAACGGAATCGAGGGCGAGCAAAAATCACGGGTGTTCGATATGTTTTACACGGGCGCGAACAAGATTGTCGATTGTCGCCGCAGTATCGGCTTGGGGCTTTCGTTGTGCAAATCGATCGTAAACGCGCACGGCGGAGAAATAACGGTGACCGACAACGTTCCGCACGGCGCGATATTTACCTTTACTTTGCCCGTCGGGGAGGTGGAAATTTATGAATAACTTACTTATTTTAGTCGTAGAAGACGACGCGCCCGTCCGCAATCTTATCGGAACGACTTTGAAAACGCACGGCTACGATTATATTACCGCAACCAACGGAGAAAGCGCGGTTATGCAGGCGTCGTCACATAATCCGGATATAGTTTTGCTCGATTTGGGTTTGCCGGATATCGACGGCGTGGAGGTTATCGGGAAAATACGCACGTGGTCGGAAATGCCGATTATCGTAATCAGCGCGAGAACCGAAGATAAAGATAAAATCGACGCGCTCGACGCAGGCGCGGACGATTATCTTACGAAGCCGTTTTCCGTCGAAGAATTGCTCGCGAGAATCCGCGTTACGAGAAGGAGGCTTCTTGCAATACAATCGACAAACAAATCCGAATCGGTTTTCGTAAACGGAAATCTGAAAATAGATTATGGCGCCGGGTGCGCTTATTTAGGCGGCGAGGAACTTCATCTTACTCCTATCGAGTATAAACTGCTGTGCTTATTGTCAAAAAACGTCGGGAAAGTGCTTACGCACACTTACATTACCCAAAAAATATGGGGCGCGGCATGGGAAAGTAACGTCGCTTCCTTGCGCGTATTTATGGCGACTTTACGAAAAAAAATCGAACCGACCGCCGATTTACCGCAATACATTCAAACTCACGTCGGCATCGGGTACAGAATGATAAAAATCGACGATTGAACGTTGAATTAAGCCGCCGAAACGCTTTGCCGCCTTAAAACCGCAGTTTTTCGGCGGCTTTTATGTTTTAAGCAAAGATACGTCGAAACGGGCAAAAAGGCAACTTTAATGCTTGGCGGAATTCAAATACAATCTTTATCGGCAATCAAAATTGAAAAAATGAGCCTATAACGGGTTTACGATTGACAAATCGCTATTTTAAGTATATCATATATACAATACTATCTTTCGGAAGGTTTTTTATGGAAAAACACATTAAACTTCTTACTTTCAGAATAAACGAAATCGAATTTAAGTTCAACGGGGCTATTAAACCCGGCACGGCGTTCAAAATTATGCCGAAAATCGAGAACAAACTCGGCGTAAACGACAAAAATTTGTTCGTCAACCTCTCCGTAAGGGTGAACGAGGACATCTCCTCGCCCGTACCGTTCAATTTGAACGTGGTAATGTTCGGCCATTTCACAATCGAAAACCCCGCAGATCAGGCGACTTACGTCAAAGAGTCTATCGAGACCCTTTATCCGTTTTTAAGGGCGGCGGTTACTTCGATTACGGCAAACTGCAACATTCCGCCTTACGTTCTTCCCGTGATTAACGCCGACGAGGCTTCGGCTCAGCCGTCGGAAGTCGATAAAAACAAGGAGAATCTTAACTGATGAGAAAGTTTATCAAGGAATTTATGGACTTTATCAAAAGGGGTAACGTACTCGATATGGCTGTCGGCATTATCGTCGGCGGCGCGTTCACGGCAATCGTTACCGCCCTGTCAAACGGCATTTTAAAGCCGTTCATCAACTGGATAATATATCTTTGCAACGGCGGCAACGCTGACGCTCTTTCCAAGATATATACCGTAATCGTTCCCGTAACGGACGCGAACGGGGTTTTGGATCTCACGAAGTCCATTTATATCGACTGGGGCGCGTTAATAAGCGCGGTTATCAACTTTTTGATTATCGCATTCGTCGTATTCACGATCGTGAAGCTCGTAAACGAGGCTTCGCAGAGACTCAATATCAACCTTATAATGAAAGAATCGATCGAGAAAAAGATGAAGGCGGGCGCAGAACTTTCCAAAAGCGATAAGCGTTGGATAAAGAGAATGAAAACCTATCACCCCGAACTCGTACCCGTGGCAGAGGAAAAGACCGAACCCACGCCCGATCCTGCTCCCGTTCCGACCGAAACGGAAAGACTTTTGCAGGAAATTCTCACCGAACTAAAAAAAGACAAAGGCGAATAATTCAGTATGAAAACCACGACCCGTTCCCTTTTCGACGGCGTTCCCGAAGCGGAAAAGGCTAAACTTGGCGTAAAATATATAACCGTCCCGAGAGGAACGGTTATTTACTCTTACGGGAAAAGAGCCAAAAACGCATGCTGGATAATCGACGGCTCGGCTCGGACGCTTCGCACGGACGAAAACGGCTTCGTGTCCGTAATAGAGTTTTTGGGGGCGAAAAGCCTTTTCGGCGATTATTTCGACGGCGATTTCGTAAAGGGCGATTTTGTGGAAATCGTGGCGACCACGAAATGCAAGATAGCAGTTATCGACTTTGAAAAGGTCGAAAAATCTGATTTTTACACGACTATTGCGGCTAACGCTCTCGAACTCGTAAGCGCAAGGCTCGCTAAATTTACACAGAGAGCGGAGATTCTTTTAAGCAGAACCATCAGAGAGAAGCTTATGTGTTATTTCAAAAAGCGGGCTGCGGAAGAGGGCGGGGAAAGTTTCGAACTTAAATACACGCTCACAAACCTTGCCGATTACATTTTCGCGGATCGCAGCGCGATGATGCGAGAGATTAAAAAAATGAAAGAAAGCGGCGTGATAGAGACGAATAAAAAGACGATTCGGCTTATCGACGTCAAACAAAAATAACGTAAAAGTAGGGCTATAAGTCGATTAAAGCGACAAAACGGTAAAATGATATTATTTTTCGATACGGAAACGACGGGGCTTATTCCCGGCAGAATAATACAACTCGCGTACATAATGCAGACGGGAACGGAGATAAAATCGAAGTGTTTTTTCTTCGCGGTCGAATATGTCGAGCCGTCGGCTGTCGCAGTACACGGTTTCACGCCCGAAAAACTCGCCGTTTTGTCCGGCGGCAACACGTTTTCGTGCGATATCGACGAGATTTACGACGATTTCGCCGCCGCAGATCTCATTATAGGTCATAACGTGAAGTTCGATATAGACTTTATGATTGCCGAATTTCTCTATCAGTCGAGGCGTTTTCGGTATAAAGAGTCGTTCGATACGATGAGGTTTTTTACCCCGATAATGAAGTTGCCGAGGACGAGCAACAAGGGCTATAAATATCCGAAACTGACGGAACTCGGCGAATTTTTAGATATTTATCCTTACGACGTGACGAGAAAGACGGGCGAAATATTTGGCGAGAACGCGGTCGGAAGCCACGACGCGAGATACGATACCGCCGAATTGTATCTGTGTTTCATAAAGGGGCTGAAAACATATCCCGAAATTGCGCGAATTGTCGAAGAAGCGGAGAGAAAAGAAGATTAAAACGCTTGCAAAAAGCGGAGAATTGATATATACTAAAGTCAAAGAGGTGCTAATATGCTTGACATTAAACTTATAACGGAAAACCCCGAACTCGTCAAGGAAAGGCTTGCGAAAAAGGGTTGCATAGTAGATTTTACGGAAATACTCAGACTCGACGCCGAAAGAAAGAGACTTATGAGCGAAATCGAGGCGTTGAAAGCCGAGAGGAACAAGGTTTCCGCGGAAATTCCGAAGTATAAAAAGGAAGGAAAATCCGTAGACGAAATTTTCGCGAGAATGAGACAGATCGGCGACACCATTTCCGAAGGCGACGCGAAAATAAACGGCTATCAGCAGGAGATAACCGATTTCATTTCGAGACTTCCCAACATGCCCGACGACGATTTGCTTCCGGGCGAAAAGGAGAACAATAAAGTAATAAAGGTGTTCGGCGAAAAACCGAACTTCGATTTCAAGCCGAAAAATCACGTCGATTTGTGTACCGACCTCGGTATTATCGACTACGAGAGAGGCGTAAAACTTTCGGGCAACGGCTACTGGATATACAGAGGCGACGGCGCGAGGCTCGAATGGGCGCTTCTCAATTATTTCGTTTCCACGCACTTAAAGGACGGCTACGAAATGATACTTCCGCCGCACATGCTCGGATATAACTGCGGCTACGGCGCGGGACAGTTCCCGAAATTCACCGACGAGGTTTACTGGGTAGACAGCGAGGACGGCGAGAAGAAAAAGGCGAAGTTTATGCTTCCGACCGCAGAGACCGCGCTCGTCAATATGTATGCGGGCGAGATTATCGACGAGGACAAACTTCCCATGAAGTTCTTCGCGTATACACCGTGCTACCGTAAGGAAGCGGGAACGTACAGAGCGGAAGAAAGAGGAATGATAAGAGGACATCAGTTCAACAAGGTCGAAATGGTTCAGTACGCTCATCCGGACAAGTCCAAAGAGGCGTTTGAAGAACTCGTAAACAAGGCTTGCAAGTTGATGGAGGGTCTCGGACTTCATTTCAGACTTTCCAAACTCGCGGCGGGCGACTGTTCGGCTTCCATGGCGAGGACTTACGACATAGAAGTATGGATTCCGTCTATGGGTATTTATAAAGAAGTATCTTCGGTGTCTAACGCCAACGATTATCAGGCGAGAAGAAATAACACGAGATTCAGAGATAAAGAAACGGGCAAGACGAGATTCGTTCACACGTTGAACGGATCGGGTTTGGCGACCTCGAGGGTATTCCCCGCGCTTATCGAGCAGTTCCAGAATGCGGACGGGTCGATAAGGGTTCCCGAGGTACTCGTGCCGTTTATGGGAACTGACGTAATAAAGAAGTAAAACACGAAGAAAAACGGGACATGCGTAAGCGATTCGAATTTACGCCATTCCGTTTTTTTATGCGATTTTATTTAACATATCCGACCTCTACCGGCGGCTACGCCGCCACTTTCCCCAAAGGGGAAAGCAAGAGAAGTTAGATTTTGCAGAGCAATAAAATATTAAAAAATTCTTCTTCTTTTATTTTTTTACAGAAAAGAAACAGCCATCAGCAAACTAAATAAACTTGCTTTCCCCTCTGGGGAGAGTGTCGCGA
>ULUP01010829.1_pt1 | contig 23518 bp, 19 predicted proteins | sample 1958581 | NCBI WGS metagenome assembly ULUP01 (sample SAMEA4835763, study PRJEB28245) | human gut metagenome | biome: gut microbiome; material: fecal sample | place: Denmark | collected 2008 | reverse complement strand
ATTTGCAAACGCTAATAATTTAGTTTGTAATATTTATAATCATAGTACAAGTAAACTTGCTAAACGAATTTCATTTACTAAAAAAGATTGTTCTTTAAATTGGTTTAGACAAGTTCTTGATGCTATGAGTGTAAAAGATAATAAATTTATACCTAAAAATTATATTTGTACAGATAGAGAATCTCGTTTGCAATTTCTAGCTGGTATTATTGATACTGATGGTAATTATGATGCTAGAAAGCATAATTTTGAAATTATTCAAAAACTTGAATCTGTTACAGCAGGTATTGTTTATATAGCTAGAAGTTTAGGTATTAAAACTACTGTTAAAACAAAAGTTGTTAATGGTTGTACTTATTATCGTATATTTCTTCTTAGTAAAGGTTGGATTATTCCAACTAAAGTTAAACGTAAACAATGTCCTGAATATACAGCTTTACAAAAAAATCCTCTTGAATGTAGATTTGATATTGAATCTGTTGGTATTGATGAATATTATGGTTTTGAAGTAGATGGTGATAATTTATGCCTTCTTGAAGATTTTACCATTTTTCATAATTGTCCTAATCTTCAAAAAGCTCTTGATGTTACTTTATCTAATACAGAATCTGGTGCTATATCTGTTGGTACTATTCGTGTTTATGGTACGGGTGGTACTAAAGGTGCTAACTGGGCTGCATTTAGTAAAGCCTTTTATAATCCCAAAATGAATAAGATGCTTTGCATGGAAAACGTTTGGGATATTAATAAACGTCATGAAGTATGTGGTTTCTTCTTTCCACAAGTATGGGATTGTGAACCTTATGTTGAACGTGGTAATTCAATTATATTCACTGCTTATGCTTGGGATAAACAAGATAAAGAGAATCACTTTCATAATAATGATAGTGAAACTCATATAATCTATAAAGCCCAACGTGCCAATACTCCTGCCGAAGCGTTCATTAATACAACAGAGAATATGTTCGCTTCTCCTGAACTTAATCTACATGTTTCAGATTTAATTAATGACAATGCTACTAGATTCTTTCAAGACGGTTGGATTGTTGTTAATGATTTAGGTAATTCTAATAAAGCTGAATTTATACCAAAAGCTGAATGTATTAAACGTGATATATTTGGTAAAGGTAGATTCCATGAGTTTGTTAATCAAGTTCCGCATGGTTCTCGTGATGATACTCACGGTTGCGTTAGAATGTACTATCGTCCGTTCTTAGTAAATGGTGAAGTGCCTAAAGATTTATATTTTGTTAGTGTGGATGCGTATAAGGTAGATAAGGCTCAAAAAGACGTAACAGATAAACATTCTCTTTATTCTGCACAAGTATGGATGCGTAGTAATACTATTACTCCATATCCAAATCAAAAACTGCTTGTATGTGAATATATAGGACGTTTGGACACAATGGAGCAAAATGATATAGTCACTATGGGTATGTGTCTTATGTATAATGCTGAATGTTGTCCGGAAGCTGGTACTGGTGAGACTGTTTCTAACTTCATTAAATATAAACTTAGACGTTACTTAATGCTTGACCCAACTAATGCCAATACTCGTAAATTGACTAATCCTAACAATAATGATTATGGTATTGTGATTGGTGATGGCGATAAGAAATATAATGGTCTTCGTATGCTAAAGGAGTTTATTTATGAACCTCTTTCATATACTGCTGATGGTAAACCTATTCGTAGACTTAAGTCTATTAGTAGTGTTCGATTGCTTCTAGAGTGTCAGAGATTTACTGCTGAGGGTAACTTCGACCATATTAGTGCTGCTATTGTTGCTATGTATGTCTTTCTTGCAGATTCTTTAAATACTAAGCGTCTTGTTGAAGGTAATACAGAGAATAATGACAGACGTATTGCAAATCGTTTAAATCGTCGTTAAATGGATGCTTCTAAGATTCCTAATTCTTTAGAAAAGCCTGATGTTTTTGCTTCGGAAGCTACTAAGCGTGGAGCTATTTGGACTAAGGCTATGTGTGATTGGGTTATTGCTACTGCTCATTCTAATAATGATAAAGCAGATATTAAAGCCTTTCTTGACGCTGCGAATGGGATTGTAGATGAATCTACTTACAAGTATGTAATGGCGACCTACAACTCCGTTAATGGTAGAAAAGAAGATTTGCCTGGTAAGATTAGAGATGTTGATTTTATTACTCCTATTAAAGAGAAATATATAGGAGAGTTCATTAACACCTATAATAACTACCAAGTTTATAATGCTGATATTGATGTTGTCACTAGACGTAACGCTGATCTTCGTGTTGCTCTTGATGGTCTTCTTCGTCAGCAATTTATAAACATCATGAATGCTAACGGTGTTCAAACCGGTGAGCCTTCTAAAGATCTTCCGTCTGCTGAAGACTTTATGAAACAAGCTGCTAAGGATTGGATTGATGAAGAAGCTGATCGTGGTCAGAAAACTCTTAATCTTCTTAATTCCCTTATTAAAGCTAATGAGAAATATATTCAAGCTTTCTATTATTGGTTCTGTACTGAAAGCGTTTATTCTTATCGTGATGTAAGATACAATGATGTTATTTTTGAAATTATTTCTCCTCTTGAGTATTATCGAATTGATAGTGGTAATCTTTTTGTTGAAGATGATGATTATGGGATGCGAGAATTTGATATTAACATCAATGATATAATTGGTGAGTATCAAGAAGTTCTTTCTAAAAGAGATATTGCTTATATCAAAGATATAATTCATAATCATGAAAGTACGGGTGAATATACAGTTACTCCTGTTATGCTTCGTTCTCGTGAGATTGCTTTTAATCCTACGATTGATGCGCAGAATGCTGCTCCGTACCACTCCTTGCCCTCTACCGGGGTCCTCAAAGCTCGTCATTGTGTTTTTAAGGTTCCTATGAAGCGTGGTATTCTTACTTATACTAATGCTTATGGTGAGATTGAGCAAAAGATTGTTGATGAAGATTATGTCTTAGATACTACTCTTGGTGATATTGATATTGAATATACTTGGATTCTTCAATGTTGGGAAGCTTATCGTTTTGGTGATAAAGATTGGGGTGTATATACTAAAGCTCAACCTATTATTGTTCAACGTGAAGAAGTGAATAATCTTAATCATTGTAAGTTACCTTATAATGGTTTAAGTCGTTTGATGCTTCTTAATAATCCTAAACCTATTCCTTATCGCTTATTACCTTATCTTGCTCTTTATCGTCTTTATACTTTAGTTGAGGAACGTACTATTAGTAAATTCCGGTCATGGCTATTGATACCTGAAAGTTTCTTAGCTGATACTAAAGATATGACTATGGAAGAGCGTCTTGATGCAGCTAATCGAGATGGTACTCTTGTATTTGATGATAGTGAAATAGCTAAACAGCAAGCATCACTTCAAGCTATTAAAGAGATTGCTAATACTACAATGATTAATTATCTTAATACTATTAATCAAATTAAGCAATCTATTAAGCAAGAAGCATATGAACTTGCTAATATGAACGATCAGCGTGCTGGAGATATTCAAGCTCGTGCCGGTAAAGCTGTTACTGAAATGGGACTTAATCAGGCTCTAATGGGATCTGTGTGGTCACTTAAAATCTTTGATTGCTTCCGCTCTCGTGATATGATGGCTAATCTTGATGCTGCTAAGATTGCTTGGATTGATGGCTATGAAGGTTCTTATGTAGATCCAAATACCAATGAGATTGTTCAAGTTCGTGTAAATGGTACTGACTTTGTTAATTCTAATTTAGGTATCTTTGTTGGTAATTCTGCTGAACTCAATGAACAAGTACGTAAGCTTGAAGAGATTGCTTTTGGTGCTGCTCAAAATGGAAATTATGATGTAGCTGCTGAAGCTGTTTGTAATCATAACGTTGCTTCTTTACGCAAATATATTAAAGAAGCTGCCGAAGCTCAACGTCAATTTGAACTTCAAAAAGAAGAGATTCAGAAGAAGTGGGATGCTGAGATTGAACAAACTCGTGCTGCTAATGCAGAAGCTCAACGTAAATTTGAAGCTGAACAAGCTCAACTTGATCGCGATTCTAAGGAAGCTATTGCTGCTGATACTAATCTTACTAATATTATTATTACTGATGCTAAACTTCAAGTAGATAAGAATGGTAATGATTATATTAGTGAAGATGAATCTAATGGTAGTACTCTTGATGATTATCTTAAAATGACTAAGTTAAACTTAGATATTGATAGAGCTAATCTGGAACGTGCCAAGTTTGAGGAACAAAAGCGCATGAATCGTATTAACGCCAATAAGCCACGGAAGTCTTAATGTAAGCTCTTATTTTTGTCGAATTGAACAACTATATCGACTGAAATTTGGGTTCGTCAGAGGTCTTTATTTAAGCCTTAAAATGGCATAAATTAATTGGAATTTCAGAGAGCCGTGTGATAGGCGGTACTAATGCTGTTTCTAATAATATTTCTAATGCCATTTTTAATACATATATTATTATTACATTTGTCACTGTTATAACTTAATTTATAAAAGATAAAACATTATGCCAAATCCTATTGTTCCCGGTGGTGTTACTGATAGTAATACTACTAAAACTGCGGAAGAGATAGCTGCTGAACAAGCTGCTAAAGCTGCTAAAGAAACAGAAGAAGCTGCTAAAGCAGAAGAAGAACGTAAGAAAGCAGAAGAGGAAGAAGCTAAACGTAAAGCTGAAGAAGAAGCTGCTAAAACTGCTACTCAAAAAACTGAAACTGAAACTGAAACTCCTACTAAGATTGTTCTTACTACCGATGACGGTGATGTTGAATATGATCTTGATGCTGATGGTAATGCCGTTAAAGACGGAGAGATTGTTTACACTAAAGTTCAGTTAGATGAGTTTGCTGCTGCTGAAACTCAAGAGGAAACTATAGATGTTTCTGCTATTTCTGCTATTTCGGGGTTAACTCCGGTAAATGCTGATGGTACTCCTAAGCAATACGAAATGACTGTTGAAGGTCTTGCTCAACGTGATGCTGATATTGCAGAGCTTGCTAAACGTCAAGCTGAAAGTGAAGCTATCAACAATTTCTTCCGTACTAATCCGGATATTTATCAAGCTGCTCTTTACAAACAAACGTATGGTTCTCTTGAGGGTTTTGCTAATCATGTTGATTGGACTACAATGACCCTTGAAGATAAATCAGATGATCAGTTAGAAGCTGTTATTCGTTCTGCTGAAAAACGCAAAGGTACTTCTGATGCTCAAATCGAACGTATTATTCGTTTTTCTAAAGCTGATAAAGTATTAGCTGAAACTGCTAAAGAAAGTCTTGATTATCTTGCTAATGCTCAGAGACGTGAGATTGAAGCCGCAAATGCTAGGCAAGAAGCCGAATATCAAGCTGCTCAAGAGGCTCTTGATAAAGCCTACGGTATTACCTATGATGAGAATGGTAAAGCTAAAGTGCTTAACATTCCTGATTCTTTATACGATAAGATCGTTAATAAAGGTACTATCGGAGGTCTTGCAATTCCAACAGCAGGCGTTAAAAGAACTGTTAATGGTAAAGAGCAAATTCTTTCTCGTAAAGATATTGTCAAGTATTTAACAGCTCCTGTTGTTGAAGTTAATGGTGATTTCTATACGCAAGCTCAGAAAGATGTTTTTGATATGCTTGCTGATAATGAAACGTTCGCTATGGTAGCACTTCGTAACTTGTTAGGTGCTGATATTAGTCAGTTAGCTGCTGCATCTATACGACAAGAAGCTGTTCGTCGTTTGAACATTACTTCTAGTGGTAAACCTAAAGTTAAGGTATCCACTCAAGGTGGCGGTACTAAAGTTAATCCTAATAGACGTCCTATTGTTCCGGGTGGTATTATTGATTCAAATAAATAATTATCGTAACTATGCTTAGAGAAATTGGAAAAAAACAGTATTCCAAAGAGGTTTACTCTGATGCCGATATGCTATTGAACTTTAATGTTCTTGGTGCTGTCGATTTGAATAAGTCTCTTACTTATCTTTGGGGTAGGAACAGTAATCAATTCCCTCTTCTTTCTCTTACGGAAGGTCAAGGGAATATCTCTCGTAAGAAACCTATTAATGCTGGTGATACTCAGTATAAGTGGAAGATTATGGGGAAACCTACTGTCACTTCCCCGATTGTGCGTTTGATTACGCCTACTCAAACCCCCGGTAAAGGGTTTATGTCTTTCAAAGCGGAGTTCCAAGATAACTGGATTCCTTATCAGTATTCTGCTATTACTCCTGACGGAAAGCACATGGTTCGTATGCAGACCGATGGTGAGCAGACTGCTTCTGGTGGATATATCTATGAAATGATTATCCTTGGTGGTAATCCTGATGAGTTTATTGATCTCAGCAATTTTGAGAGAGGTAAATATTGGGGTATGGGTGCTCCTACGATTGCCGGTGAATTATCTACTGGTTCTCGTTCTACTGCTGAATCTTGGAGTGAAATGACTAACCAATTTGGTTTCCATAGATTCTCCAAAATTATTACCGGTAACATTGCTAATATTGTAACCGAGTTTGAACTTGATTATGATGATGGTTCTAAAGGTACTCTTTGGATGCCTTATGAAATGCGTCAGTTCGAGTTCATGCGTAGACGTTTGTTAGAAGAGGATTTGTGGTTCTCTGCTTACAACCGTGATATTAACGGTGTTATTCACAATCAAGAAAAACATTCAAATAAACCTATTCCTCGTGGTGCTGGTGTTCGTGATATTCTTATCGCATTTGGTAACTACTTCGAATACTCATTCATGACTATCGAGCTTATTGATATGATTCTTTCTCGTATCTTTGAAGTTCGTAACGATATTGATTTGAGTAACAAAAATATCGTTCTTTATACCGGTAAAGGTGGTTCTAAAATGTTCCAACAGTGTATTAAGAATGAAGCTATCGGAAATGGTTACTTTGATAAGTTAGGTTCTGAGGAGATTCAAAGCCGTGGTGGTATCCTTTCTTATGGTGCATACTTCAATCAGTATAAGCACTATTCCGGAGCTACCGTTTCTGTTAAGGTTGTAGATTTGTTTGATACCGGTTCTCGTGCCGAAATGGATCGTAAGAATGGTCGTATGTATGGTGGCTTCCCTGTTACCTCTTATACGATGGTGTTCTTGGATCACTCTATTGATAACACGAGTGGTGAAGCAAATATTCAGTTGGTTTGTGAAGAGGGTCGTGAATATTTGTACGGTGTTTATCAAGGTATTACTCCGCTACCTAAAGAGTGGGGTGCTTATAGTAAGATGTTATCTACTAGAGAGGATATTGCTACTTATGAGGTTATGTCTTCACAAGGTATCAATATGCTTAATGGTACTACTTCTTTCTGGGCTGAAATGATTTTTGAATAAGCGTACATTACGATTATTGTAAAGTATAAACTTACTAAAGTATAAACTATATGATATACTCACGCAAAATAACCTTAGCGTTAAAGCTGAATCCGACTATGTTTCAAGTCGTGAATCAGAAAAGTATTGGTGCTTTCAATACTATTTTCGGTCCGAGCATTAAAGCGGTTCTTACTCTATCTAGTAAAACTGCTGAAATGGCTTCTATACTTCCTACGATCATTGGAGCTTCTGCTGATAGTCGCAATGTAAACTTTCAAGACCTCGTTTTGAAGCATCTTAAAAACTCAACTGTTGAAGTTCCCGCTCAAGGTTATGAGCTTGAAACTGGTTGGGAGTTTTCTCTTAACGATCCTGTTAAACGTGATGCTATTCTTGATTGGGCTAAAAAGAACAGTATTAATACTGAGGTTGCTCCGAATAAATTAGAGAAAGCTATCTTTGATGCTATGCTCTTTGGTGAAGGTACTGCGGTTCATGAAGAGAATCTGTATATGTACATGACTCCTATTAAGCCGCAAGATTATATTCTTTGGCGTCTTGCTCTGCTTACTTCTACTGTTGCTAATAAACCGGAAGATGTTGAGAAATCTACTAACATTCGGTTTTACTTACATAGCATCGAAGATGTTAAGCGTATGAAAGATGCTAAGACTAAAGCTGTTGTTAATACTGCTACTAAGTTGGCTCAGTTGTTCACAGGTGATGAGTCTTCTTATAAACGTATTAGAAATATGCTTATCTGTAATGCTCCTGCTGATACTCTACAGATTATTAAAATGGAACATGGAGATTTGCAGACGGCTGTAGCTGAACTTTCTCAAACGAATGCAGATGCGTTTATTTCTCTGTTTGATAACAAGAATGTAGAAGCAATGGCGCAAGTCTATAAGTTACTCGCCGCTCAAGTCATTACGAAAGACGGTGATAATTACTTTGATACTGTGCGTCCGGAAGTAGTTCTTGGTTCTTCTATTGAGGGTGTTATGGCTTTCTTAGCTGCTCCTGAAAATGTTGAATATAAAGCACAACTTTTCACTGCTTATAAAGCTTCGGTTATAAACTAATAAAATAGTGTCAGTATGTATAGTAGTTGTAAAGAAGCACATATTGCTGTAAACGATAAGATTCAGCAGATTAATGCTAATAGGCAAGAATCTATTCGTCCGCAGTATATTGATATTGCTCTTAATGAAGCTATTGACGTACTGCTTACGCAAAAGATTAAAGCCTTTGAAGAGACTGGTCGTTATTACGATGATTTGCAGGTGCTAAAGACTACATATAGAAGTCCTCTTTACCTTCTAGCAAATGAGGGTAATAGAGGCTTCGCTTTTTTACCTGCGAATTACCTACATGGTGTCTCTTATGATGCAAGTGTTATATATGATAAGTTTAAACGTTATCGAGCAACTAAATCTGTTACTACTAGGATTTACGTTGTTAATATCAGTGAGCTATTTAAAACTATTCCCGGTTATATAGAAGATTTCGTTATTCAAATCGGTAATGATACCGTTACGTTTCATTATCCTGCTAAAATCTATCGTAAAGAGGGTCTATTTGAATATATCAACTATATGCTCTCCATATTGCTGCGAAAAGGTTACAATGTGACTTATGAACGTTACAATAACGAGTATTACCCCGAATCACTAGTGTTTTACTTCGATACGCCACAGCTAATTGTAGTTGGAGATAAATATACTATTAAGCTAGTACAATTCGACTACGAGCGTTATTCGAGCTTATACGAGGTTATCACTTCTGACGGAGTGATTACAAAGGTGCGAGAGAGCAAACCTGCGGGTATGGATTTGGTTTCTGATGTTCAGCGTAGGGATATGCTTCAAACGTATCACAATCGTCTTAATAGACACATTCATCCTATATGTACGATAGAAAGTAATAGGGTTTTAGTAGATATGGATGATACGTTTGTGATTACTGATGTTGCTATCACATATCTTAGACAACCTACTAGGTTTGATATTGTAACTGATACTGCTACTGAACTTCCGTTTAAAACCGAGATTATTAACCTTGCTACACAGAAGCTTCTTGGTAAACTTAAAGATGAAGGTTATCAAATTGCTATAAATGAAAGTAATTCTTTAAAATAAAACGTTACTATGAGAATTGTAAGTTACGGAAAAACATTTGTCGATAATGTTACTGTTAATACTAAGTTATTTAACGGTCAACTCGGCATTTGTACTGCTTATGGTACTGCTTTGCCTACTACTGGTAGACCTGAGCCGTTTGTAATTATGTCTGCAATTCCTACTAAGGACGGTGGATTTATGAATCAACGTGGAGTGGATATTAATCCTTTTAACTTCACTTATAACGTTCGTAAATATACGGAAACAGATCAGAAAGAAACTATTATTCTTAAAGGTCTTACGAATCCGGCACTTAAGCCTGCTGAAGGTATTGTATATAATGCAGATGCTGAGTTCTGTGGTGCTATTGAAATTTGTTCTTCTGAGGAGTATCGCCATGGTCTGACGGTTAATCCTAATCCTCAGATTGTTCAAATACCTGTTCGGATTCATGCTACTGATACCGTTGATCGGTTGGTAGAGAAGATTAAGAAGAACCTTAGTCTTACCGCTTATAACAAAGAGTTATTTGATATTACTATCGAGAAAGCTGATAGTGCCGTTCAGATAACCGTTGTTGCTAAAAAGCCTACCAAATTAACGATGAACGTATTCGGTATTCTTGCCGATCAAAAAGCCAATGGTACTATTACCGTTAAACATACGAAGTTATCCGGTTTCTTAGCTGATGTTGCTCTTAGTGATGAAGACCTTCGTTATTCTCTGATTAACATGGGTTGGAATCCTCATGATGAGTGGCAGAAAGCTTGGGGTATTGGTGACCCGAAAGTTGGCTTTAGTAAAGTCGCTTATCTTGTTATTTCTACGGCTGAGTTTAATCAATTCCCTGAGATTGCCGCTGATAACAATAGTCCTCGTAAATTCCAAATCGTTGTTGGTACGGAAGATGTGATTGACGCTGTTGTAAATAAACTTGCAGCTATTAAGACTTTAGCTAAAGGTTCCGGTGATAATGCCATTTCTCTGAATACTGCAACTGACTAAAGTTGCTTGGAAAACTACGCAGTGCTTAACGGTTCTGCGTAGTTATATTTGTTTAAACTTAATGCTATGGAATGTAATATTAAAATTGTCAAGTTAAAACAAGTTCTTCCTCTTGGTACATTTCCTAAGCGTGAGCATAATGTTCGATTCTTCTATCATCGTACTGATGGTTGTTACTATATGTATGATGAAAAAGGTTGCGAAATTAATCTAACTACTGATGGTAATATTATTGCTATTGATAGAGAGTTAATTGTTGGTAGTGAGTCTTTGACTGATGACACTCTTGTTTGCATTGGTCTTAAAGCTAATTATGTGCATCCTAGTCGTGGTATTAGAAATAATACTTGCAATTGTCAAGATACATATATTCGTGCTTGGACTTACATCAAAGATCTTCAAGATTTTATGCAGTCTGGTCATATCGAACGTGATTACTATAGAGTTACTTTAGTTCCTTCTCCTGAAGAAGGTGGTATTGTTGGATGTAGTGGTTCTGCTATTGTTCCTGATGAAAATTCAGATGGCTTCCGTTTCCAATTTGAAGCTGGTAGTCGTGTTGAACTTTATGCTAAACCTGTTCAAGGTTATCACTTTAAAGGTTGGAAAGAGTTCCATACTAATGAGATTATGTCTATTAGTCCTAATTGGTCTTTTACTATTAAGAAAGATATGGATTTAATAGGTGTATTTGAAAAGGATGAAGCTCCTATTGAACAATTCTATATTAATGTCAATGCTGATCCGGCTAATGCAGGATATGTAGTTGGTGCCGGAACATTCCCAAAAGGTACAAGGCATTCTATAACAGCTGCGGCAATTCAAGGGTATCATTTTACTCATTGGACTGATAGTTTAAATCGTATTGTTTCTACTAATCTTCAATATGATATTATTGTTGATAAAAATGAAACTTATACTGCACACTTCGAGCTTGATGCTCCTGTTATTGAGGAGTACAATGTAACTATTATAACTAATCCTGCTGATAAAGGTTCAGTTAGCGGTGGTGGTACTTATAAGTCCGGTCAAACTGCAATAATTGTTCCTAGTCCGGTTGAGGGTTGGGCTGTTGATACAGTTACTGCTTCTGGCGGTAATCTTGTAGATAATGGTAATGGTACATATAGCATCGTTGTTACACGAGATCTTACGATTACGGTAAACTTTAAAGAAGCTATTCGTTATTTCACGTTTAGTATCGTGGCAGATGCGAATGGTTTAGTTCGATATAAAGATATTAATGATGCTTGGTCTCAATGGGCAGAAAGACACGAAGTCACTGCTCCGGAAAAGACTATTGTCACTATCGCTGGTAAAGCTAATAGCGGTTATGAATTTGAAAAGTGGGTAACTCCTACTGGTGCTAATCTTCCTAATAATGAAAATAATATCATTGTTGAAGAAGGTCTGCATCGCAAAGTTTATACTGCTTATTTTAAGGAAACTTACATTCCACCTGAAACTCATATTGTTAATATCACTGCTGGTTCTAATGGTAAATGTAAATATAAGATTGGCTCTGGTGAATATTCAGAAGCTGCATCTTCGCATTCTAACATTAGTGTTACTGACGGTGAGACAATTGAGGTATTAGGTGTTCCTGATAGCGGTTATTCTTTTGAACAATGGAATATTGGTGGAACTACTTCTAACTCTAATCCTTATTCAAAGGTTATCACTGAGAATGTAGATTTCTCTTGTACGTTCGTAGAGATTCCACCGGAAGAAGTTACTATTACGGTAGGTTCTGACGGAACTAATGAAACTCGTTATCGTATAGGTGATGGTTCTTGGTCTAGTTGGTCTACTTCTGAACACACGTTTAAAACTGCTGTAGGTTCGATTTATTCAGTTGAAGCTCGTGCGGTTGGCAATTACAAGTTCAGAGAGTGGAATACAAGTGGTGCAAAGGTTTCAGATAATCCTGCAACATTCACTGCTAAAACCGGAACGAATGCAACACATATTGCTACGTTCGACCAAGTAATTATGCGAACGCTAACTCTTACTGCTGGAACGGGTGGTAAATGTCGTGCAAAGATTAATGGAAGTTGGAGCGACTATTATAGTGGCACAAAGACTTACTCTAATATTGTTGACGGAACTACTGTTTCTGTAGAAGCATTAGCAGATAGCGGCTATCATTTTAAGGAATGGGCTGATTCGGGTGCGCCCTCGACTACTTCACGTGATATTGTCATGAATGACTCTAAATCTATTGAAGCTCGTTTTGAGGTTGATGCTCCTGATAAATTCCAAGTCACCTATGAAGCTATTCCTAACGGAAGTGCTACAATGGAAGGTGCTGGTACTTATGATGATGGTGATACTTGTACGATTAAAGTTAATGTAAGTCCGGGTTATACTTTGAATAAAGTGCTTGTTGATGGTGTTAAAATCACTCTTAACAGTAACAATCAGTATAGCTTTGTGGTTGAGAAAAACATTAAGGTTACTATTGAATGTGATCTTATTCCTGAACCCACACATTATACACTTACAGTTAAAACCGAAGATGAAGGTGTAGCTCAAGGTGGTGTTGGTATCAATAAAGAATCTAATTTGGGAGTTGAAACTGCTGAATTTGAGGATGGTACTGTTGCTACTATTCATGCTACAGCTGCTGAGGGTTATAGCTTTGGCGGTTGGTGGAAAGATGGAGTTAAGGTTTCTGACGATGTAACTCTAAGTGTTACTATTGACGCGGATAAGACTTACATTGCTAAGTTTACTCAAGATCCATATCTCGAATTAGATAAGACTTCTCTTACTTTCGAAGCTGCTGGTGGAACTCAAACTGTTAATATTACTTCTAACGTCGAATGGACGGTTTCATAATTAGGGGGAGGGTACTAAGATGGCTATTGCTTCTTGGCTTACCCCTGCCGCTAAGAGTGGTACGGGTAATAAAACGGTTGGTTTAACTGCGAGTAAGAATGCCGGTGCGAGCAGAATAACTATTGTTACTGTTTCAGTCAGCGGTATTACGAAAACTATTAATTGTACTCAAGTAGAAGCTGATAAGTTTACTATTAAGATTTCAGCTTTAACTACTAATAGTTCAGGAACTACTATTACAAATGTTGGTGATTGTTCTATTGGTTCATCCGCTACAGGTGGAGTTAAAGAAGGAACTTATTATCGTGATACACAAGTCACATTGACTGCTAAAGCCGCTCCTACTGGGTATGATTTTGTTGGTTGGTATGAAGGCTCTAATCTTGTTTCTACAAGCCTTTCTTTCGCTGTTACTTTAACTGCTAATAGAACTCTTGTTGCTAAATATAAGATTAAGAGCTATACTGTTAATGCAACTTCTGAGGATACAAACAAAGGTACTGTAAGTCCTGCCGGTCAAACTGTAGAACACGGTGCTAATGCTACTGTAGTTGCAACTCCTAAGACTGCTTATAATTTTGCTGGTTGGTACAACGGAACAACTAAAGTATCTAGCAATACTTCATATACATTTGCTGTTACTGCCAATATCAGCTTAACTGCTAAGTTTACAATTAAGACTTTCACAACTACTACTGCTAATTCAACTGGTGGTACAGCGAGCGTTAATAAGTCTAGTGTAGAATACGGTGGTTCTGCTATTTGGACAGCTACTTCAAGTACTGGCTATAACTTTAGCAAGTGGTCTAATGGTTCTACTACTAATCCTCTGACAGTTTCTAACATTACTGCCAATACTCATATTACTCCGGTATTTGTTCTTAAGTCATATACTGTAACTTGGAATCCTAATGGTGGTTCTGTAAGTCCTACGTCAACTACTAAGACTCATGGTTCTACTTTAGGCACATTACCTACTCCGACAAGAGCTGCTGATGTTCAATATACTTATACATTTAAGGGTTGGTTTACAGCTGCAACCGGTGGTACACAAATATCTGCATCTACTACTGTAACAGGAAACGTTACTTATTATGCTCAGTGGACTGCTAATATTAGAAGTTATACTGCAACATTCAATGGTAACGGTGGTGGCACTCCTAGTCCATCAACTATTACTAAAACGTATGGTTCAGAATTAGGTACTCTTCCAACTTGTTCTAGGACGGGTTATACATTCCTTGGTTGGTATACAGCATCTAGTGGTGGTACGAAGATTTCATCTACTACTAAGATAACTGGTACTGTTACCTATTATGCTCAATGGTCTATTAATAGTTATACTTTAACTTACAATGTTAATGGTGGTAATGCAGTAAGTCCTGCTTCTAAGAGCGTTCAATATGGAAGTGCTTATGGTACTTTGCCGACGCCTACTAGAGCTTCTACTGCACAATACAGTTACACATTTGCTGGTTGGTATACTGCTGCTACTGGTGGAACGCAAGTTACTGCTAATACGACAATGGGTGCAAGTAATACTACAATATATGCACATTGGACTGCGACTAGACGGAGTTATACGATAAATTATCAAACAACATACGGATCTTTGAATAGGACTAGTCAATCTGTTGCTTATGGGTCGAAAGGCTCTTGTACTTTGACTATGCCTGCAAATGATGCTCAGTACACTTATACTTTCCAAGGCTGGTATACTGCTGCTAATGGTGGTGGAACTAAAGTTGGTTCTTCATTAACTTTAGAAACGCCGAGTGTAACAGGTGCTGCTACTTATTATGCTTATGTGACCAGAGCTGTTAATAGGTACACCTTTACATTTAACGCTAATGGTGGTAGTACTCCTTCTTCTTCATCTATAAGTAAAAATTATGGTGAAGCTATTGGAACGTTACCTACTTGTTCAAGAGCTGCGGATAATACTTATACGTATGCGTTCGCAGGTTGGTTCGATACTTCTGCTACTAGCGGTGGTACTCAATTAACTATGACAACTAAGGTTACTTCTAATAAGACTTGGTACGCTAGATGGACTGCAACTTATAAGAATTATACGGTTACTTGGAATGGTAATGGTGGTACTCCTAGTAAGTCTAGTAGTTCATTCCATTACAATGACGCTTTAGGAACTCTTCCTACTGCTACAAGAACTGGATATACTTTTAAGGGATGGTCTACGTCAGCTAGTGGTTCTGTTAATATAAGCACAACTACCAAAGTTACTGGTAATGTTACTTACTATGCTGTATGGCAAATTAACAGTTATACACTGACTGTAACTGCGGGTGCAGGTGGTACTGTTAGTGGAAGTGGTACTTACAATTATGGTGCAACTGCTACATTAAAGGCTACACCGTCTGCTGGTTATCACTTTGTTAAATGGAGTGATGGTAATACGAATGCTAGCAGAACTGTTACTGTTACTGGAAATGCTACTTACACTGCAACGTTTGAACAAGATCCTTATTTGAATCTTGATAAAACTAGTCTAACGTTTGAAGCTGCTGGTGGTACACAAACTGTCAAAGTAACTTCTAATGTTAATTGGACTGTTTCTTAAATTTTTAAATGTTCCGCTACGCTTTGCAGACCCCAGTAGGGGAATAGCTTGTGGGGCGTGCGGAACTTCAAACTTTTTTACGAATAATTAAATTTTTATCATTATGATTGGAGATTCTGCTTTGAATGAAAGAGCAACTGCTGTTGAAATTGGGGGTTTGGTTGATGGAGTTGGTGCACCTGTTATGCGCGCCGGATATGCTTTGAAAGCTAAACCGAGTTGGATCACTTTAAGTGCTGTTGAGGGAACTGGTAACTCTCAAGTAGATGTTACTGCTCCGGTTTATAAAGGTCGTAACGGACGTTCTGGTTTGATTACCGTTACTGTTGAAGATTTGACTGAAGACGTTACTTTGCAGCAGGAAGGTTCTACGATTTGGGATGTTACTACTCAATCGTTGGCTTTCGTTAAAACCGGTGAAGCTAAGAAGTTCACTGGTAATTCCAATTTAGCTTCTATCACGTTTGCTGTTGATTCTTACGCTTCTGAATGGTTGACTGCCGGTAAATTGGTCGTAAATGAGAAAGAATATAATTCTGGTGCTGAGATTGAAGGTGATCCGGGAGCAGATGATGTTTACGCTTTCGAAATTACGTTTACCGCTGCTGCTAACCCAACGGTTAATACTCGTACCGGTAATATTATTGTAAATGGTCAGAAATACTCTGTAACTCAAGCCGCTGGTGATGCTACTCTGTCTGTATCTCCGACTGCATTGACTTTCGCTGCTGCGGGAGAAACTAAACAGATAACGATTACTACGAATACCGCTTGGACTATTTCGTAAGTCGTCTGTTAATTTGATTATAGGTCTAATAGGTACTAATATACTTATTAGACCTTTTGTTGTATATACAGATATTTAAACTGTGGAAGAAACAATTATTTTTAATCTTTTTAATTCTATAAGTTTTGCGTTTATTGCCATTGTGCTTTTAGCTACTTATGGTATTAATGAGATTGCTACTAAGATTGCTAAGAAGAAACTACCGAGATATTTCAAGTCTCTTGTTAGCTTAATCGTAGGTATTGCAACTATAGTGCTTTACTTATACAAATTAGATGCTTCATTGGAAACGGTGCTGCTATCTTTTCTGATATGTACCTTTGGGTATGATTTAATTATCAAACCTATACTCAAAGCTATAAAACGGCATTTTGCTGATTCTAAAAGTGTATGATCGCGGACTAAAGGAGTGCTACTGCTAAATTGCGTAGTACTCTCTTTTGTCATATCAAGGAAAATCATTGCTCGCTTAAATCATCGACTAAACGTTCTATTAATGATTTAAATTCCTTTAGGTATGACACCTGTGACTTATACTAATTTGAATAAGCTCTTATTAATTAGAGATATTCAAGAGATTGCTAAAACTTATATCAATGATGATAGAAGTTATCGTTGGATTCGGAAGAACAAAATTGCTGACATATATCATATTGGTTATGTAACTTTTATGAATTACATTAGTGTTCTCTCTATTAATGCAAAGATCGACGAAGCTATCGCTAAGAAGAAACGTTGAATATAATGTTCAACTATTGAGTATTAATGTTCATGTTATAAATCATTTCATTGTTATCAGTACTAATAGTAATATATTTGTTGTGCGTCTCAATGTCGAAATGCATTAAAACAAATTAATACTATGAATACTGAAAACGAAACTGGTGTTAAAGTTCCGAAAGGACAAATTAATTACAACACTGTTGCAGGTTCTTTAGGTCTTGCTGCTTTTGCAGGACTTGGATTGAGAAATTGGTTAGGTAACGGTAATGGTTCGGTTGCTGCTGGAGCTACTGCTGTTGCTGAAACTCAATTAGTTTCTGGTCTTATGGCTGAACTTGCTAAAGAGAAGTCTGAACGTTATGCCGATAATGTAGGTATAAATACGTTTAAAGAAGCTTTAGCTTTAATCAAAGAAGAACGTGAAACTCGTCAAGCTAACGACAAGATTATATTTGAAACTCTTGCTCGTTTGGATAAGGAATCTGCACTTAACAAACAGGATATTGAAAACTTCAAGAAAGAAGTCGCTCGTGAGTTCAGTGATGTTCGTCACGATTTCAAAGCTGCTATCGCTCTTGAAGCTGAACGTAGAGAATCTGCTGATGAACCTATTTTCGATTATGCAAATTGCAATTTCGTTAAGTACATCAAAAAGATCAATGCTGCGGAGATTTGTCCAGTTGTTGAGTTAGCGGCTCGTACTGCTGGTCCGGCTGTACCGGATCCTAACGCTCCTACTACTCCTACAGCAAACGCTTAATTTTGAAGTAGTATGACTAACGCAGAACTTGTTGCAGTAGCTGTTGGTAAATGGTTAACACCAATCGTTAAAACTATTGGAGGTGGGATTAAGATTCCTGTTACTTCTGGTATCGGAAAGTTTATGGGTAGTGTTTTTGGTTTAGACCTTTCTACTTATAATCTTCTGAATGAATTAGATTTTATTATAGAGCCTACACTTGATTATATTATTAAGCCTCAGTTGGCTAAGTTATCTAAGTTCATACCTGATGAGCAGATTCCTAAAGTAGTTAATAGCTATCTTGATGCAGCTATTTCTAAAGCTACTGCTAAAGGTTCTGTGAATCTATTTGGTTTTGAGTTCGAAGCTACTGCTTTTCAAAATCTTAAACGTGAAATTGATAACTCTCTTAAAAATAATGTAAGTCATGATGAAAGACCCGCATGAGCATAGTGATATGCTACACGAAAGTGAAGATGTAAGAAAGAGGGATTATCGAAAGTATAAAGAACTCTACGGAAAACATTTTACTAAAGACCTATGTGAATGGGCTGTTGAACGTATGGAGAATCGTAATGGTACTACTCACCATTATAGTCTTGATGAAGTCAAATCTATTTGGCACAAATACAAGATGAATGATATTCATAACGCTAACTGGTATGATGTTATGTATGTAATGAATATGGCTTACGCAGATTTCTATGGTCGTTTGTTTACCGAACATCATGAATGTGCTATGTATGCTTATCTTTACATTAGTGATCCCGACGGTTACGAAGGTATTGCTTTCCAAAGATGGTTAGCTGATATTAAAGCTCAAGACGATGAAGTGCCTTGGCAGAGATTCATCTAATTAGTTTTGGTCGCAGGTGTTATTTATATCAAGGCAATTTTAATTATTCCTAATCCGACTACTGGTTCCGCTGGTAGTCGGATTTTTTTTGTTTATAGCAATTTATTCAAACACGCAAGTATGAATTATAAAACACGTTGTGTAATGAGTGGTATTTTTATTGCTATATTGAACCTGATTGGTGTTATTGTTTCATCTATTGGTGTTGTCTTCGTAAAAGAATGGATTGCTAAGAAGAGATGTAAGGTTATTACTAATCTTCTTACATCTAAAGCAGAATGTTGGATGCAACTCGATAAAATAGCCTCAAACATTAGAGAATCTCTTAATGCTAAAGGTGTTTACATTGCATACTTTCATAATGGTGGTAAGTTCTGTAATGGTATTAATATGGATAAGTTTACTGTTATCGCAGAAGATTACGATATTAGTATTACAGATCCTTATAAGAATCGTTATAAGAATGTTCTTACTTCTATTATGCCTTATACTATTCTACGCTTATACAGAGATAGTAAGTACATTTTCCGTATGAGTGCTTTGACAAGGTATCATTCTAATATGTATGTTGGGGATCTTCGTTCACGTGGATGTAATACTGCTATTAGCATTCTTATTCGTGACTTGAAAACTGATATGCCTATTGGCTTTCTTAGTGCTGAGTTCGAGTTTGACTTTGAACCTGACGCTGAAATGATGCAAACATTCTGGAAAAATCACAATCGTATTTCTCGCAATATGACTATGGTTATAGATGCGACAGAAGATACCATTAAAAACTAAAATACCATGACTGTTATTTACGCAAGAACTAGTCTGCCATCAAGGTGTGGTAGAGGTTTCAAAAATCAAAAGAACGTTATTAGAGTTACTAACCGGTATACTAATGCTGGTCCGTGGCACGGGGTTGTTCCAGTTAAGAATCGTCCTATTATGATCATAGGTAGTTCTGATACTCCTGAACTTAAATTGTCCACTAATCTTCTTAAATTTATCCCTAGAGGTGAAACTAAGGAGCTTGGTATTACTACTAATAAATCTTGGCGAATTGTTTAATGTATTATTATGGCAACACTTAATCAATTAGGAAGTAAGATTTCTAATATATTAGGTAAGCCCGGTGATCATAGCATTCAAGAGAGAGCTAAAGATGCTTGTAAGGCACTCTTTGCTACTTTTATTCGTCAGAGTATTGAGCGCAATGGTGTAGATGAGGTGCTTAAAGTTAGCTTTAATGTTCCTCTTATCTGCGTTCCGCTTACCGATATAGAAAATACATATGCGGGAATTGGTGCTAAAGATATGGTTCTTACTACTGAGCATCGAGTTCCTACACCTTTACGTATGCCTAATGATGCACCTTTTCTTCATGTTTATACTCAACATGATGATGGGAGTCTTATTACATATAAGTACGCTAATAATAGCATAGTTCCGCTCCTTACCACAGTCTATTCCCCTACTGGGGTTTGGGGAGTGTATCAAATCGTTAATGGTAAACTTAAAATTATTATCAAAAATACTCTCAAAAACTTTGAGATTGATGCTAAAAATTATAAGTTTGTAACAATCGTGTATGTAGCTGAAAATCCTGCTGAGGTTATCACTATGTATATGGAAGATGATGGTCAAGATATTGAACTTCCTCTTCCAGCTGATATGATAGAACGTATAACTTATGAGGTTCTTAGAACTGAATTTGGTATTAAGCCTACAGAACACGAAGTTAAGATTATTAGTGATGCAACTTATGCTCCTAATGATCCTAATGGTACTCAACGTTTAATCCATAATAAAGTAGAATAAACTATATGGAATCCATGCACTATTACCACGACTATCTCGAACAATGTTATAATACTATCGAGAAATTAAGTACTGATCTTCATAACATTTATGTTAGACGTAATAATCTAGCTAATATCTGTTATGCTAATCTGAATCTTCTTGAATCGAATGGAATAACTAAAGAGATTATTGATGATCTTATTTTAGGTAAACGAGTTAAAGGTGTTAAGCTCTTACGTAAACTTAATTGGAGTGACGAAGCTAAAGCAGTATCTCTTCGTATTACGTTTAATCGTTTTGTTTATCTATCTACTATTCGTATTCCTAAACTTCTTGCTATTATTAGATATTACGATTGGATGTGTCGTATTCCTTATCCAATATTTAATCAAATACAAAGAGGTCTTAATAAGTCTCTAATTGAGAATCTTATTCGTGGTGATAGTGTTTCTTTAGGTACTTACATCGGTAAGTTTCAAGTTCAACGTGCTGTTGCTAGAGAATCTGTTGATTGGGCTGCTTCGTTTCGTCTTAGAGATGAGATGATTGCTGCTGGTATCGAAGTTAAGAGTTTTCTTAATCCTTATGGTAAGAATTGGCATGTTAAATCTGATAATCCGTATTATTGGTTCTGTAAATGGATACGTCATAATATGGGTGTTGATGTTGTACCTAATCAAATATTCTATAAATTTAAACCTAATCATTGTCATGTAAACATTATGACTAGTGATAAGGTGCTTAGGCATAAATCTATAGAAGAAGTTATTAAAGCGGATAATCTTGCATTTGATGCTAAACTCAAATACATGATTGAACATGATAAAACTATTATGGATAGGTATCCGCCTACTAAAAGCAAAAGAGAACGTATTAAAAACAATGAAGTAGATGAATACATTAGACCAAAACTTGATTAGTTCTAGTGTTGTTATTCATAGGATTATAGAAGATTATGATGTTCATTCTATGGACTTTATGACTCGTATTCCTACTTGGATATGTGAAGCTCTTGCTGATTTAAATATTCAACAGCATCTTATTAATGTTGGTAAAGTTATCGACTTTGATGAGTATCGTTGTGAGATTCCAGAGGGTTGTGAGAATATACGTCTTGTTACAATTAATGGTAAACGTGCGGATTTTACTACTAATCCTGCTCCATTTGAGCATGATGATGGAAATTATATACCGCTCGCCGTTTCATTCCCGATAGGGATAAACCTTACAGAAAATGTCGTTTTTGACTTCATACGAACGATTTCCGGCAGTTTATATACATATTCGATTAATGGGTCGTATTTGCATCTGAATGTCAGAAAAGGCACGCTGGGCATCTTATTTCACGGGTTGCCAATGACACTTGACGAGATTCTTAAAATCAATGTTCCTCTTATACCTAATAATGATGTTCTTATTGATGCTCTAAAGAACTTTGTTATGATGCGTATTCTTCAACGTAATTACAGGCATCCAGTTTTAAATCTTAGAGATAGTAATCCTTACACTAATCCAGCACTTGCTTACGATAATGTTAAAATTAAAGTTCGCAATGCTTGTAATAGGCTTACTAAAGATAAACGTGATGATTGTAGTAGGTCGTTATTAAACTTCTTAAATATGAAAAATCATTATGTGAACGGCTATGAAAGTAAACGCAGGTCTTTACCCTAATGCGAATCCGTCATTAGTCAATAGTGATACTAAGTCTTATGCACTTAATGTTCTATATAACGAGGATGGTGAGACTCTTATCAATGAAAATGGATTTGAGAAACATCATAATTATTCTGATTATGGTCAGTGTATTGGCACCATTCCGATTCCCGTTGGAGTGGTGCTTTTTTTTGTTAATAGAAACGGTGCTAATCCTAGTGTACCTGACGGAGATTACATTATATGGCATAGTGATGAAACTATTGAAGGTGATATAAAGTATTCAGATGTTATTTATAAAGCTCCTCTGGTTGGCGATAGTACAGTTTTAAACTTTAGTGAAGATCGTCCTATTACTGGTGCTTATTCTTATAACAAAAATAATCATCTGATTATTACTTTTACAGAAGGTAATTCGACTGCTGCTAATGAAACTCGTTTGATGAATCTTAATACCTTTTGTGATGACTATGGTCTTGCAAAAGATTATTCTGATAATACTACGACTATTTACAGTTTAGGTACTGATTTAACTAAAGAGAAACTATTGAATCTTATACCTGATGTTGAATATCCTACATTAACAGTTCAGTCTATTGATGGTGGTGGTTTACTTGCAGGCTCATATCAATTTGCTGTTGCATATAAACTTAAAACCGGAGATTATACTGATTATTCTCTGTTATCTCCTACATACTTTGCTGCACCTAAATACAATGAAAGTATTAAAGCTGGTCAGCTTACTTCTCGTAAGTTTCAAATTGATATTACTAATATAGATTCTCAGTTTGATGAGTGTAAACTTGGTATTATCTATAAAGGCGAAGATGAAGAGAAAGCTTATGAGTATGAAAATATTGATATTAAAGGTAAAAATAGTACAACGGTTTATATCAGTGGTATCAATAGTTTAAATACAGTTACTCTTAATGATATTGTAATTGGTAATATTTCATATATTAAAGATCAAGCTCATACTAATTTTAATTCACAACTTATTCGTGCTAATGTTAGTATGAATGATATTACCGGTCTTGACAAGCATATCAAAGATAAAAATCTATGTACTGCTAATGGTCTTAATGGTACTGG
>ULUP01015691.1_pt1 | contig 24007 bp, 19 predicted proteins | sample 1958581 | NCBI WGS metagenome assembly ULUP01 (sample SAMEA4835763, study PRJEB28245) | human gut metagenome | biome: gut microbiome; material: fecal sample | place: Denmark | collected 2008 | reverse complement strand
CAGATACAGGAGATAAGAAACGCTTACGAGCAACAGCACCGCAAGCTGTCGGAGTTTACGGATTTTGTCAGATGTTATTTCCCGTATGTGGAGAAGCTGATGCCTATAATAAACTTCCTGCGTGACCGATTGAAGTTCAATGACGGAATAATCAGAAGACTGTGCGAATTCAAGGAGGTCGGGATAAAAGGTGAACTCTATTCTTCCGAATTTAACCGAAGTTTTGATACTCGACACTCTGTCTGCTCCATCAAACAGGATGAAAGCGGTAAATTCGATTTCAATATAGACGGGGTTTCACACGTGAGCTGGTTTAGAAAGAAAATGAATGAGTTTAGAGAAGCCATCGGAATACCGAAGTCGAGACAGAACAGAGGTATTAAATTGTAAATCAAAATAAAGTCCATGATGGTTAATGACATATCACGGATTTTTTGTACTTTTGTAACTGGATTGGAACAACCCTTTCCGAAACATAAAAACGGAGTATTAATATAAATTTCAACGATATGGATAAAGCTGTTATTAAGGCCAAAAAAGTGGAATGTATTGTTGGTCTATTTTTCTTGTTACCTCCTGTGCTAGGAGTATTTGCATTTGTTCTTCAACTCTTTGATGCTGGTACTGATTTCTCTATGTTGCGAGATTTGTCGTCAAACTGGACTAATGATTACAGTTCAGAAGGGGGAGGTGGAATGTCCGCAGCTCCTATTTATTTAGGATTAATGGCTCTAGCTGGAGTTTATTTGATAAAAGATTCTTTCTATGCTCTTTTTTTGACAGATAAGCAGAACGAGAAATAATCTTACACCAAAAGTTGAAAAAGAGAACATAGTAGAGATAGCCTCGTAATCGAAACTTACGAGGTTATTTCTGTTATTGCTGGTAGAAAATAAATTATGGTTACTGATAGAAACATGGTTGAATAAATAATTGTGACCCAAAAGTCAGAATATGATATACTACGTTCCAATATGTATTGTAATAATACTAACTATACCAGTCAATGAGTTGTACCATGGTTTTTTTTGCTGAAAGCAATTTGTATAATATTCCAAAAGTTGTATATTCATCAGAAAATAGGTAATCAAATATGGGCGTATTGTTTGATGCATTTAGTTATAGAGTAAACAAAACTCCTGACGGTTTCTATTATGATCGCTGGCATGGTCATGTGTTTCCTGAAATTTCTATGCCTGAAAAATTGTATTTCCTGGATAGGATTATTTCTGCACTTTTGACGCACGATAAACTTTTTATTAGAACAGATTCAATAGAGGAAATGATTGAGTGTATTGGATTTGATGCGTTCAGAATGCTTTATAATAGAGATGAATTGGTGATTTTAGATAACTGGTGGGTGCCTGCATTTATGTATGGTGGTGATACTGTTTTATATATGAATATGCATGAAAAGCAATATCAAGATAAAATATGCTCTCGTCTATTAGAGCGCAAAGGGTTAGAGGAGTCACGTTTTACGAATTCAATTTTAAGAAAGTGTGTAATACATCTGATTCCGATACATATGACTTTTGGGACAATACGTCACAAGAAAATATGTATGAAGATTTTTCTTTTAATAATAGGATTCGTGCTCTTTTGAATATTCAATCTGAAACCATCATGTCCATTTCAAATGAAGATGATACTTGGTCGGCTGTAAGGCTCTGTTTATTTGAACGAAGTTTAGAGTGGTCTAGACAACTAAAGACAGATGAAATTTTGTTTGAAGAAGAAGCAAAACGATACTTGATTTACAAAAGTGACATTCATAACGATAGCATTATTCAATATTTTGATTTAATCCTTTATTCCAAGGGAATTCCGAACCTATCAATTTTATACTACAATAATGTTATTTCAATGAAAGACATTATTCGAGTTAGAGATAATGTAGCCTTTGGTAAATTTACCTCTTGGCTAGAGAACCACAATTATAGTGTTCAGGAATTAGAATTAGCTTTATTGAATGGGCGTTCAAATAATAATCAGATTGAGAAATGGTTTAGGTGGGCAGTTGTTAGTAGTGCTTCTTTATTTTTACCTTCGGGATTAATTCCAACGCTCTCTGGAATTGGGCTAAGTTTCATAGAACAACTTTTGCCTCAATTTTCTGGACAAAAATTCCCCAGTCTGTATTTTGATTGTGTCCTATCGAAACAATTCAACGCTAAAAGTATGAATAGGCAATTGCAATCTAAGTTTGGATTTTAAGGTAATGTTTTCATATCCTTTTTTATTCCGATTTTTATTACTACTTTTGTCCTAAGACGAGTGATAGTGAAAGCAAATCCCAGCAAAACGTTGCAAATGGCACTGTTGCCAAGTCATTACCTCAAAAATGGGTAATTCTCCCAAAGCCCTTTGTATAAGGCACTAACGAAAGTTTTCCAGAATTACGAAAAAATCTCTGTAATAAACGAATAAAAAGGGAGAAAACTCTGATTATGGTTAGCCTCTATTGATCTTAATGCCATTCTTCCGAAAACGAGCCTGTTTAATCCTCTAATATCTAATAAAGAAATAAAGTGTATTCCAAAGAATTGTAGCTTTTACTAAAAACTCAAGAATATGGGAGGACAGATATAAGAATCTAAAGAAAATAGGGCTGTCAAAACGTGGATAATGCTGTCATTTAATTCGTAGGGGCGAGGTTTGCTCGCCCGAAAACAGTTTGTTTTGTGTCTTCGGGCAGGCGAACCCTGCCCCTACAGCTGACGATGGGATAGGCCGATTTAGTTTTGACATACTCCCATTATTCAATACAATCGGATAAATATTTACTCCCGACGTCCCATATAAATCATAATATAATAAACCAATGTAGCCAATGAGCTGAGTGCAGCGACTACATATGTATAAGCAGCCGAACGTAATGCGTCTTCCGCTGCCTGATGATTATAGGAATTAGTAATACCCGCTTTACTCAACCATACCAGTGCACGATGGCTCGCATTTATTTCTACCGGTAATGTAATAAAACTGAAGAGGGTAGTCATGGCAAACAAACAGATACCGGCCAACAATAACTGCGGAAAAGTATTTACCATCAGAATTCCTCCCAACAACACCCAAGTCATGATAGAAGATGAGAACTGAACCACCGGAACAAGTGCAGAACGCATTTTCAACGGAGCGTATGCACGCGCATGCTGCACAGCATGTCCACACTCGTGGGCAGCTACGGCAGCAGCAGCCACACTATTGCTTCCATATACACCTTCACTTAAATTCACTGTTTTGTTAGCCGGATTATAATGGTCGGTCAACATTCCCGGGGTACTTGTCACTCTGACATCATAAATACCGTTGTCATGCAACATCTTCTCTGCTACTTCTTTTCCGGTCATGCCATTTGATAGTGGCATTTTAGAGTATTTCTTAAACTTACTCTGTAAACTAGCTTGTACGATATAACTAATAATCGCAATTCCAATAAATAATATCCAATACATTGACATAGTTTTGTTCTTTATAATTTCGTTGTTAAATATACAGGTTATTATACACAAATAGTTTGCCACCCTTCCCGTTTTAGAAAGAATTAAGAATATTAGCGGGTTATTGACAGTCAATTGGCAGGCGTTCCGCCAAATTCAATTAAAAAATATATAAAGGAGACAAAAAGAATTGCCATGTGATTATTGATTTATATTTTTGAAACAAAAATAAGAGATATGGAACAAGAAATTGGAAATATATCCATTGCCCTCATCCGCAAATTGAACCCTGCAATGAAGGGCATAGGAAATGATTTTATAATGGACAGTACAGAATATTATATTCCGGATGTCAATTCTATATTCAAATATCCTCTTCGTCTCGACGGTATTATCATCGCAGTGCGAAAACAAGGAAGTGCAACTATAAACATCAACCTGCGTGAATACAACACGACTAAAAACGATTTAATTCTTTGCGCTCCCGGCGACATCCTTCAATCAATTCCCAAACCGGGCATGCATCAAACCCAAATGTTCCTCATCTCATCTGATTTTCTAAAAGAGATGTATATCAACCTGAATAGTTTCATGCCTTTCTTTATTTCATTAAAAGAACAACCTATTTTCAGCCTGACGGATGAGGAGGTAAAAGAGTTGGAGGCTTTCTATACATTAATAGAAGAGACTATTGACCGGAATGATAATTTCCGTACAGAGATTGTACGGCGGCTGATGGGTGCCTATCTTTATAAATTAGGTTCCATCCTGCATCGCAGACAACCAGAATTCTTGTCTGTCAACCCTAAATCCATGAAACGAGAAGAAATACTATTCAACCAATTCATTAATTTGCTAACCGAACATCATCGCAAAGAAAGACGGGTGGACTTCTATGCCGAACAGTTGTTTTTAAGTCCGAAGCACTTCTCTACCGTGGTGAAAAAAGTAAGTGGGAAAACAGCCGGTGAGTGGATTGACGAATATGTAATTCTGGAGGCAAAAGCATTACTTAAATATTCGGTCATGTCTATTCAGGAAGTAGCCTATTACATGAATTTCCCAAATCCTTCCTTTTTCGGAAAATATTTTAAGCATCACACCGGAATGTCACCAAGTGAATATAAAGTGCAATAGCAGAAGGAGGAAAAGATAAAATTATCAAGAAGAAAAGATAAAAGGCAGATACATTCAACTAATATGCCGATAAAATTGTTTAAGTTTGCAGAAACGTTTGTACAAAACACACGATGAAAAAGAAATATATCCGCTGGACCATATGGACGGTAGCTTCTCCTTTCATATTGTTCATTCTCTTATGTATACTGATTTATTTGCCCCCCATACAAAACTTTTTGGTGGACAAAGCGGCTTCGTATGCCTCTGAATCAACCGGAATGAATATAAAAGTGGGAAGAATATCCTTATCCTTTCCGCTCAATTTGGTAGTAAATGACGTGGAAGCTTCTTCCCAACACAACGATACATTGCTCAGCGTAAAACGCCTTCAGGTAAATGTACAGTTGTTGCCATTGTTAAAAAAACAAGTGGAAGTAGACGGTATCTCTTTAAAAGGAGCCACAGTCAATTCCAATGACCTTATCAACGGAATGCAGCTACAAGGAACCCTCGGTGAATTGTTCATATCCAGCCACGGTGTGGCACTAGACCCCGAAACAGCCATAGTGAACAAAGTACTGCTTAAAGACACCGACTTGTCTCTTTGCCTGAATGATACCACAGCTGCCGATACTGCTAAGACCGACACTACCTATTGGAAAATAATCCTGCAGAACATTGATTTGCAAAATGTATCTTTCGCTTTACAGATGCCGCTTGACAGTCTCGCGCTCAGCACATCGCTGGCAAAAGCATCTTTACGCAACGGATTGATAGACCTGCATAAATCCGCCTATTCCCTTCAAAGTTTTAAAATAGAGAACGGACAAGTAAACTATGACTCGGGAGCACCGTCTCCTCTTCCATCAGACAGCATTGCTCTGAGAGGATTGGATCCTTCCCATATCGCACTGACCGGCATCGGCGTGCAACTCGATTCTCTTCATTATGAAGGTCGTGACATGAAAGCCATCATTAACCGCTTTGTCTTAAAGGAACGCTCGGGATTGGAGATTCAATCCACCCAAGGACGACTGCTCTCCAACAAGCAATCGCTCCGCATCCCTTCTTTGCGTCTCGCCACTTCCGATTCGGACTTCGAATTAAATGCATCCATCGACTGGGATGCACTCGAAATGAAAAGTGAAGGACGGTTGTCTGCCCGATTAATGGCTGATATAGGCAAACAAGACATTGTACGCTTGATAGGCAACATGAATGAACATTTCGTACAGAAATATCCGGCCGAGCCCTTACGCATCCGTACAGGAGTGGATGGTGATCTCAACCAACTCAAATTGACTGCCCTGAGTGCCGAACTGCCCGGTGCATTGGAGCTTTTTGCCAAAGGTGAATTAACCCATCTGACCGATACTCTGAAACGCGGAGGAGACATAACACTTGAAACGGAAGTGGAGAATATGGATTTCCTGAGCGTTCTTGCCGAAGGAGTTGCCATCCCTGACGGTACGCGTCTGGAAGGTAAATTCACCATGTCGGGTTCCAAAATGGGTACAGATCTTTTATTAAAAGAACCGGACGCTCGTATATTGGCAGTGATTGACACCATCCCCATTACCGTCTATAATGACAGTATCTCTATTGCAGATGATTTCAAAATGGAACATGCCGCCCGGATCTATGCCAAGTACGACCTTTCACGCGAAGCTTATGAAGCCGATGTTGCCATCAACAATCTGAACCTGCACCGATTCTTACCGCAAGACTCACTCTTTGCAGTATCTGCACGTTTGGGGGTCAAAGGAGAAGGACTGGACTTCATGTCCCCCCGAACCACCTTCAATGCCTCGGGCAGTATTGACCGTTTCCATTACGGCAATTATATCCTGTCGGGCATCCAACTCTCGGCCGGACTCGAAAAACATATCATCAATACAGCTTTATTAATCAATAATAAAGTAATGGATATACGGGCGCATCTCGATGGAAGCCTGAAACCGCATAATGCAGCAGCCACACTGAAACTGGATATCGACCGCATGGACTGGCAGGCGTTGCACTTGATAAATGAACGTATGCAGACCTCGCAAAACATCACAGTCCACCTCACAACAGACATGGCAAACAAATATTCTGTGGATGCATCCATGGCCAATATCACCATCACCACACCTAAGCGTACTTCGCATCCCAAGGACCTTTTATTGGGATTTACCACAGCCGGTGATTCTACCCGGATGTATTTGCGTGCCGGTGATTTCGACCTTTCTTTAGAAGGAGACGGACACATCACACACTTATCCCGTCAGGCAGAAACACTGATGAAAAAACTTTCCGAACAATGGGAGCATAAACATATTGACCAGGAAGAAATGAAACAATATTTACCCGGTCTGTGTTTCCGCGTCACTTCGGGACAAGACAATCCGGTTTGCAATTACCTGTCCATGATGGGCATCTCTTACCGGAAACTTTTTATGGATATTGATTCCTCTCCGACAGAAGGTCTGAACGGAGAAGCATTCCTTTATAGCCTGAGTACAGACAGTATTGTATTGGATACACTCTATCTTGATATCCAACAAGACATGGAAGGCATCAAATTCCTAAGCGGAGTTGTCAACGGTCCGAAGCCTGACCAGGAAGCTTACGATGTCAGTCTGGAAGGAAATATAGGTACCAATCAGGCACAATTAATCATCCAATATCTGAATGCCCGTAAGGAACAAGGCATTTATATGGGAGTTCAGGCCGATTTACGTCGACGGGGTATCCGCATGCGTCTCTTCCCCGAACATCCAACATTAGTTTATCGTCCTTTTACAGTAAACAAAGACAATTACATTTTCCTGACAGACCGCGGACGCATCCATGCCAATCTCCATCTGCACGATGATGAAGGTACGGGTCTCAGCTTCTATACCAATCGGGAAGACAGCATTGCCAGTCAGGACATGACAGTTGAGCTCTCCCGAATCAACCTGAAAGAATTCCGTCGTATTCTGCCGTATATGCCTGATATGGAAGGATGGATTGGAGCAGAAGCGCACTATATCGAATCCGGTCCTTACATGATGGTAAGCAGTGACTTGAAAGTCGATGAATTCAAATATGAAGGCACCCCTCTCGGCAATTGGGAGTTTAGCGGTGTATACCTGCCCGGTGATGAAAAAGACCACCACGTAGACGGATATATTCGTCACAACAACAAAGAGATAGCTCACCTCGGCGGTATCTATCTGCCCACAACCGACGGCAAAGGCAACCTGAGTGCAGATGTTGCATTCGAACACTTCCCATTGAATGTCATCAATCCATTCATACCCGATAACATGATAGAATTGGGCGGTGACATTGATGGAACACTTGCCATGAAAGGCGATCCTTCCAAGCCTCTGCTCAATGGCGAATTGTCACTCGATTCCGTATCAATATTCATGCCCGAACTATCTGCGCTCTTCCGCTTCGATAACGAACCGGTGCAGATGGTCAACAGTAAAATGACGTTTAAGGACTTTGATATCTTCACCAAAGGAAAAACTCCTTTCACCATCAACGGTAACGTAGATTTTTCCAATCTGGAGCGTATGACTACCGATTTAAAAATGAAAGCCCGAAACTACGAATTACTGAATGCCCCCCGCACCAAACGGGCTATGGTATATGGCAAAATGTATGTAGACTTCGACGCTACTCTCCGTGGTCCCATAGACGCCCTCATGATGCGAGGCAACATGAATATATTGGGAAAGACAGATTTCACGTATGTGATGAAAGATTCTCCTCTGACCGTGAACGACCGCTTGGGAGACATGGTAACTTTCGTCAACTTTAATGACACTACGGAAGTAGCGAACGAAACCATCCAGCCGGTGTCCATCAATGGCATGGATATCGCCATGACGATGCATATTGACCAAGCCGTCCAAGCACACGTCGATATCACACCGGACGGCTCCAATTATATGTTGCTCGAAGGAGGCGGAGACCTTTCTTTCCAATACACCCCGCAAGGTGAAATGCTGTTGAACGGACGCTACTCGCTCATCAGCGGTGAAATGAAATATGAAATTCCGGTCATTCCACTCAAGACATTCAACATCCAAAACGGCAGCTATGTAGAATGGACAGGCAATGTGATGAATCCCCAACTCAATATTACTGCCACAGAGCGAGTTCGCGCTACTGTCGGCGAGGACGGACAAAGTCCTCGTATGGTCAGCTTCGATGTAGGCATCGCCCTGAGCCAACGATTGGAAAATCTGGGACTGGCCTTCACCCTTTCAGCTCCCGAAGATGCATCAGTACAAGACCAACTGACTGCCATGACCCCTGAAGAACGGGGCAAACTGGCTGTTACCATGCTCGTCACCGGCATGTATATGGCAGAAGGCAACTCTACCGGAGGATTCAATATGAACAATGCCCTCAACTCCTTCCTGCAAAGTGAAATCTCGAATATTGCAGGCAAGGCCCTTGATATCAGTTTGGGAATGGAAACCGTTGACAATGCCGAAGACGGCGGAAAGCGGACGGATTACAACTTCCAGTTTGCCAAACGTTTCTGGAACAACCGTTTCCGTATCGTCATCGGTGGAAAAGTGTCTACCGGTAATACAGCCCAGCAAGATGAAACATTTATTGATAATGTTTCCATCGAATATCGTCTGGACAATAGCGGCACCCGATATGTCAAAGTATTCCATGACAAAAACTACGAAAGCGTGCTCGAAGGTGAAATCATCGAAACAGGAGTCGGTATCGTTCTGCGAAAGAAAATGAGTCACCTGGGTGAGTTATTTATATTCAGAAAAAAGAAAGATTAACAAAAATGACAAGGATAAAAAAGAGAAGAATTCACACTGACCTGCTGTTACTGACAGCTTTTCTATGCCTACTGGCCGGTTGTTCCACCACGAAGAATCTGCCCGAAGGCGAAACCCTTTACGTAGGTGTAAAGAACATAAATGTCATCAATGAAAACAAAACTCCCGCCGGAGTACAAACTCTGGAAGAAGTAGAGGCAGCTCTGTCCTACCCTCCCAATAATGCCATTTTGGGAAGTAACTCCCTGCGTTTTCCCATTCCATTCGGTTTATGGATATATAATGACTTTGTGAAATACCAGGAAAAGAAAGGAGTGGGACACTGGATATTTAACAAATTGGGCTCTACTCCGGTTTATGTTTCCACTGTTAACCCCGAAACCCGAGTAAAAGTAGCAACCAACCTGCTGCGCGATTATGGTTTCTTCAATGGTTCAGTATCCTATTCGGTCGACACCCTGAAGAATCCCCGAAAAGCAAAGCTCAATTACGAAATCAATATGGCCAATCCTTATTATCTGGACTCTATTGCCTACCTCAAATATCCGGCACGAGCCGACAGCTTGATCCGTGCCACCTACAACCAACGCATATTACGCAAAGGAGATAATTTCAGCGTGTTGAAATTAGAAGAAGAACGCCAGCGGCTAAGTACTCTTTTCAGGAATAACGGATACTACTATTTCCGCCCCGAATTTACCACCTTCCGTGCAGACACACTGCGCAATCCCGGTTTTGTAAGTTTGCAGGTAGTACCGCAAAAAGGAGTGCCGGCAGAAGCACGCCGTCCTTATTATATAGGAAAAACCTCTGTTTACCTTACAGGATATAAGGGAGAACAGCCGACAGACTCATTGACCTTTGCAGATATGACCATTCATTATCACGGAAAGAAACCCGGTATCCGCAAATTGGTCTTGCGTAAACGTTTTCTGTATAAAGAAGGACAACTGTATTCCCAAATACGTCAGACCTATACTCAAGAAGCATTGGCGCGCCTGGGAATCTTCAAATATACAGAGTTCCGTTACACTCCCCAAAACACCCGTCCCGACTGTGACACCCTGAACGTCAAGGTAAATGCCATGTTCGACCTTCCCTACGACGGAGAGTTGGAATTCAATGTCACAACCAAGAGCACCGACCAGACAGGACCGGGAGCCATTTTCAGTTTGTCACGACGCAACTTTATGCGTACAGCCGCCAAGCTTTCTTTCCAATTGAAAGGATCTTATGAATGGCAAACCGCATCCAACAGTGTGGCAGGAGACAAATCGAAAATGAATTCATACGAACTGGGAGCATCCTTCTCCTTGGATTATCCTCGTCTGTTACTACCGTGGATGAAGAACAAATCAAACCGCTTCCTGTTTCCTTCACATACATCTTTCAAGCTCTATGTAGACCAACTGAACCGTGCCCGTTTCTTCAAGATGCTGTCATTCGGTGGAACCGTCAGCTATGATTTCCAGCCATCGCGCACCTGGAAACACACCGTGACCCCTTTCAGGCTTGCATTCAACACTCTGCAACATACCACCAGCGAATTTGACTCCATTATCAATGTAAACAAGTCATTGGCTCTCAGTTTGGGAAATCAATTTATCCCTGCCATGAGCTACACCTTTACATACGATAACGCTCCTCTGAAAAAACGACATAACCTATGGTGGGAAACCTCTTTCACCTCTGCCGGTAATGTAACTCCACTCGTTTATGCTGCCTTCGGTAAAGGGATGAAAGAAAAAGGAAAAGAATTATTGGGAAGCCCCTTCGCACAGTTCCTGAAAATGACCTCGGAAATACGCTGCCTGTTCAAAGTAGGAGAAAAACAACATATAGCTACCCGCCTGATGGGAGGAGTCCTCTATGCATATGGCAATCAGACTGTTGCCCCCTATAGCGAGCAGTTCTATATCGGAGGTGCCAACAGTATACGCGCATTTACGGTTCGCTCCATTGGTCCGGGTACCTTCCATCCCAATGCAGACAACCGTTATGGATATATCGATGAAACAGGCGACGTAAAACTGGAAGCCAACATAGAATACCGTTTTCCGATATTGGGCGACCTATATGGCGCCACCTTCCTTGACGCGGGCAATGTATGGCTGATGAAAAAAGACGAAGCGCGTCCCGGCGGAGAACTCACCATGCGAAACTTTGCAAAAAGCGTGGCACTCGGCACCGGCGTGGGATTACGTTATGACCTGACGTTTCTGGTTATCCGACTCGATTTGGGAATTGCCCTGCACGCACCATACGACACAGGAAAAAGCGGCTACTACAATATACCGAAGTTCAAAGACGGCCTTGGCCTTCACTTCGCTATCGGCTACCCCTTCTAAAGAGAGGAAGGGACAAAAAAAACGAGGACACCCCGATATCGCATCGTAATGTCCTCCACAATCATTGAGGGATATATATTTTAATACTTTTGTAGTCAAACCAATGGCACAAAGATAGAAATATTATTCGGAAAAAGATATTTTATCAATATTAAAATTCAAAAAAAGAATGTTTTTTTCTTTTTCCGCTCACAAATACATTTTCCTTCATATATTTTTGTAGCTTTGTAGTCAAAATATCAATTTTTAAATAAATAGACTATGAAACCTACATTATTCTTATTGGCAGCCGGAATGGGTAGCCGTTATGGTGGCCTCAAACAATTGGACGGACTGGGTCCTAACGGCGAAACTATTATGGATTATTCTATCTATGATGCCATTAACGCCGGATTTGGTAAACTTGTTTTTGTTATCCGCAAAGATTTCGAACAGGATTTCCGCGATAAAATCATTTCTAAATACGAAGGACACATTCCTTGCGAAATGGTCTTCCAAGCTTTGGACGCACTGCCCGAAGGTTTCACTTGTCCTGCCGACCGTACCAAACCATGGGGTACCAACCATGCAGTCATGATGGGCGCCGATGTTATCAAAGAACCGTTTGCAGTAATCAATTGTGACGATTTCTATGGCCGTGACTCATTCCAGGTAATGGGTAAATTCCTTGCAAATCTTCCCGAAGGAGCTAAAAACACCTATTCGATGGTAGGCTTCCGTGTAGGTAACACACTGAGCGAAAGCGGTACTGTTTCTCGTGGTATCTGCGAAACAAACGAAAAGAATCTGCTGACTTCCGTAGTAGAACGTACCAAAATTCAGCGCATCGACGGAAAAGTGAAATATATCGACGATAATGGAAAATGGACAGCAACAGCCGACACTACTCCGGTTAGTATGAATTTCTGGGGCTTTACTCCCGATTACTTTGCATACAGCCAGGAATTCTTCAAGACCTTCTTAAGCGATCCTAAGAACATGGAAAACTTGAAGAGCGAATTCTTTATTCCGTTGATGGTAGATAAATTGATTAATGACGGAACAGCTACCGTTGAAGTTCTGGATACTGCCAGCAAATGGTTCGGTGTAACTTATCCCGAAGACCGCCAGAGTGTAGTAGACAAAATCCAAGCATTGGTAGATGCCGGTGAATATCCTGCCAAACTGTTTTAATCATATATCATAAAGTGAAAAAGAGGACACATTCAAATAATGTGTCCTCTTTTTCACTTTCTATACCCATACTAAAACCTTTTCAGCATCAGTGTATATACAAATTACAGTATTCACTAAAAGATGCAATTGCAAACAACTTATTTGATATTTTCAAGAATAAAAACAAAGGAATTAGAATTTGCTGTAGCAAACTGAATTTAATACCTTCATGGTGTTTATAGCAACAATGCTTTAATCTGCGAGGTTATACCTCTTGTGCGGAGTAACACATATCCCGGCTTTTTATTCTTTTCATTCAAGCTTGTTATCAGTAGAAAGACATAGTCCGTGGTGGAAGATTCTATTGTTTTTTAAAGGAACGGATGGCTGTACCATAATTCCGCGCCATGCTGTAGCATCCTATCTTATGGGCATGAGCAATTTCCTGTTTGGCAAATTTCAAAAAAGACATTTGCGGTACATCTGTCACCTTAGAAAAAGACGAAATTTTGTTATTACCTTCTTTACATATATGAATACTGAAACGAACATATATTTTTATCATAACACTACTTTCTGCTCTTTAATAACACGACAATCTATGGCAACATCAAAACTATTTTGTACATTTGTCCACTTTATCATCTGCAAACTTATACATATATATTATAAACATGAAAATAAATAAAGTATTAATGATAGCCGCTTCTTTCGCATTTATAACAGCATGCGGTGCCGGCTCTAAAAAAGAAAATCATAATATGGAAAAAGAAAAGCGTACTCAGGTAAAACTGGAAACAACAATGGGAAACATCACCGTAGAACTGTACAATGAAACACCGAAGCATCGCGATAACTTTATCAAACTTGCCAAAGAAGGTGTATATGACAGCACGCTCTTCCATCGTGTTATCAAGCAATTCATGGTGCAAGCCGGTGACCCGACCAGCAAAACGGCTTCTGATACCGCCATGTTGGGTAACGGAGATGTGGGTTATACCATTCCGGCCGAATTTGTTCCCAAGTTCTTCCATCATAAAGGTGTACTTGCAGCAGCCCGCGAAGGAGATAACGTGAATCCGCAGAAGGCTTCATCCGGTTGTCAGTTCTATATCGTCACGGGACGCAAATTCACCGAACCCCAACTGCTTGGCATGGAAAATAAGATCAATGAGCAACGCGAGGAAGCTATCTTCGACAGCTTGGCACAAAAGCACATGAAAGAAATCTATAAAATGCGTAAAGCCGGTGACACGGAAGGATTATATGCCTTGCAAGATACCCTCGAAGCCCAAGCACAGGCCATGGCCGATAAAGAAGAAAAATTCCATTTCACTCCCGAACAGATTCAAGCTTATACCACTGTGGGAGGTGCGCCTCATTTGGACGGCTCGTATACTGTATTCGGTGAAGTAGTGGAAGGTATGGAAACGGTGGAAAAGATAGAGATTGCCAAGACCAACCGTGCCGACCGTCCGTTGGACAATATACGTATCCTTAAAGCGACTGTTGTAGAATAACTGAAGTCACCCGCAAAAGATGATAGAAATCAACAGACATACCCTGTCAAACGGACTACGCATTGTCCATTCTGAGGATAACACCACTCAAATGGTGGCACTGAATATCCTCTATGATGTGGGTGCACGCGATGAAGACCCCGAACATACAGGATTTGCTCACTTGTTTGAGCATCTTATGTTCGGAGGTTCCATCAATGTGCCCGACTATGACACGCCTGTACAGAATGCCGGCGGAGAAAACAACGCATGGACAAACAACGATATCACCAATTACTACATCACCCTTCCGCGCCAAAATGTGGAAACAGGTTTCTGGCTAGAAAGTGACCGTATGCTATCGCTGGATTTCAACCCACGCAGCCTGGAAGTGCAGCGCCAAGTGGTGATAGAGGAGTTTAAGCAACGAAATCTGAACCAGCCCTATGGCGATGCTTCTCATTTATTGCGTGCACTGGCCTACAAGGTTCACCCTTACCGCTGGCCTACCATCGGAAAAGAAATCAGCCACATTGCCAATGCTACTTCCGAAGAGGTGCAGGCATTCTTTTTCCGCTATTATGCTCCCGATAATGCTATTCTGGCGGTGACGGGACATATTACTTTTGAAGAAACGGTGGCATTGGCAGAGAAATGGTTCAGTCCGATTCCCCGTCGACACGTTCCCCGCCGTTCGCTCCCCATGGAGCCGATGCAGACAGAGGAACGCCGCCTGACGGTAGAACGGAATGTACCGGTGGATGCCCTGTATATGGCTTTCCACATGTGTTCACGCAATCATCCCGACTATTATGCATTTGATATGCTGAGCGATTTGCTGAGCAGCGGACGTTCTTCACGTTTCGTGCAACATTTGGTACAGGATAAGCAAATATTTAATTCCATTGACGCATATATATCCGGAAGCATCGACAACGGTCTTTTCCATATCGTGGGAAAACCTGCGCCGGAAAAGACGCTGGAAGAAGCAGAAAAAGCTATATGGGAAGAACTTGCCTTACTGACTGAAGGCAGTATAGACGAGAACGAACTGGAAAAAGTGAAGAACCGCTATGAAAGCGAACAGATATTCAACAACCTCAATTACCTGAATGTGGCCACTAATCTGGCTTATTTCGAGTTAATCGGAAAAGCTGAAGACATAAATACAGAAGTGGAAAAATACCGTTCTGTCACGCAAGAACAGATTAAGAGAGCAGCGAAACAAACATTTTTGCCTGAAAATTGTTCCGTATTATATTATAAAGCTGCCGCCAAAGATGCAAGCCACACTCCGTAAGAGAACGGAAAAATATATATAACCTATGAACCGTACATACATTCAACATTACAAATCTCTATTTACACTCGGAATTCCCATTGTCATCGGCCAAGTGGGTGTTATTATCCTTGGGTTTGCCGATACGCTAATGATCGGACATCATAGTACCAACGAATTAGCTGCCGCCAGCTTCGTAAACAATATGTTCACGCTGGCCATCATTTTTGCAACCGGCTTTTCGTATGGCCTGACCCCTATTGTCGGCAGTCTGTTCGGACGCGGGGAGACATCGGTAGTGGGGAGAATGCTCAAAAATAGTATTTTTGCCAATGTCCTGCTGGCAGTACTGCTTACCTTTATCATGTGGGTGCTCTATCTGAATATCCATCGTCTCGGGCAACCCGAAGAATTGCTTCCACTGATGAGACCTTATTTTATCGTACTGCTCATATCACTATTGTTTGTCCTCCTGTTTAATGCTTTCAAGCAATTTGCCGATGGTATCACCGATACCCGCGTATCGATGTGGCTGTTGCTGGGCGGTAATGTCATGAATATCATAGGCAACTATATTCTGATCTACGGAAAATTCGGCATACCTGAAATGGGACTGCTCGGTGCCGGTATCTCTACTCTCGCCTCCCGAATTATGATGGTAATAGTATTTGCTCTCATCTTTTTCTGTACTAAACGATATCATATATATAAAGAAGGCTTCGTACACAGCAAAATAAACCGTGCCGATTTTATTTATCTGAACAAACTTGGTTGGCCTATCGCATTGCAGATGGGCATGGAAACTGCATCATTCAGCTTAAGTGCCATTATGGTGGGCTGGATAGGGACTACAGCACTTGCCGCTCATCAAATTATGCTTGCCATTTCACAGGTATGCTTTATGATGTATTATGGCATGGGGGCAGCTGTGGCTGTACGTGTCAGCAATTTCAACGGACAGAATGATAGGGTTAATGTACGCCGCACTGCATATTCGGGCTTCCACATCATGTTGGGTATTGCCCTTATAGGAGCGCTTCCCATCTTCTTATTAAGACATCAATTGGGAGGCTGGTTCAGTGACAGCCAGGCAGTGAGTGTGACGGTGGCACAATTAATCATCCCGTTCATTGTCTACCAATTCGGTGACGGACTCCAAATCAACTTTGCCAATGCACTGCGAGGCATTGCAGATGTCAAACCGATGATGTATATCGCTTTTATCGCTTATTTCCTTATCTCCTTACCTGCCGGATATTTCTTCGGATTCGTAATGGACTGGGGAATCGTAGGTATCTGGATGGCCTTCCCATTCGGTCTCACTACTGCCGGTATCATGTATTATCTACGTTTCCGGTCGCGAACGCTTGAAAAACATTAACCATCATTTTGAAGTTTTCGTTTATGCCACGTTTATCAACACAACTGAAAGTAGCTTCCGGCTACATCTTGCTCACGCTTCTGTTATTTGCTTCCATTCAGTATATCAACCATGAAATGAAAGCATTGACCGAAACGGATGACAACGAAACCATATTGAATTTACGCCGACGGGTAACCAATGAAATTGTCGGTCAGCTGTATCAGGCTGAAATCATCGGACAATCCTTAAGTGCCGGTCAATTGGGACAATACTTCCGTTACAAGGCATCCATGCAAAAGGCGAACGCTGCAGTTGATTCATTGCGAAGCTTGTTGACAGATAGTATCCAGACCCTCCGCTTAGACACTGTCGAGATGTTTCTGACAGAAAAGGAACGCAATATGCGCAATCTTCTCCGCGCCATCCAGGAAGGAGGTACCGACAAAATTTATCAGCAACATATCGAAAAACTGATAGCTGAACAAGATTCATTACTCAACCTTCCCCATGTACGCCGAAAAGTAGTGACACATACCAATTCTTACATTATCCATAAGAAGCCGAAAGGATTTTTCAGAAGACTGGGAGAAGTCTTTTCTCCCGGAAAGGGCGACTCCACCCAAGTCAATAATGTGATTCAGGAAGAATTTACAGATACATTGACGGAATCATACAGTCCGACCGATACTGTTGTCACACTGCTGAAAAACGTACAGAGTCGTGTAACCGACACTCAACAGCAGCAGTTGAAGATGCTCAACCAACGGACACAGTCCCTGCGTCTCAGCGGCTTAAAACTAAGTCAGAAAGTGAACCAACTGTTAAGCACCATCGAAGATGAAGGGCTAAGAATGGCACAACAAAAACAGATACAGGAAGAAGAAATCCGACAAAGTTCGGCACGCACCGTAGAGGCCATAGCCATCGTAGCTGTGCTACTGGCAAGTATCTTTCTGATTTTTATCTGGCGGGACATCACACGCAGTAATCACTATCGCCGAGAATTGGAGAAAGCCAAACGCCGCGCCGAAGACTTACTGGTAGCACGCGAAAAGTTAATGTTGACCATTACACACGACATAAAAGCACCGGTAGGTTCTATTATTGGTTATACCGACCTGTTAGAGCGAATCACCACAGAAGAGCGACAACGCTTTTATCTCAACAATATGCAAAGCTCTGCCAAGCATTTGCTGAGTCTGGTGAATTCTTTATTGGATTATCATCGTCTGGATGCCCATAAAATGGATGTAAACAAGGTAACATTCAACCCTCATCAATTATTTGACACCATTTATATAAGCTTCAAACCAATGGCAAATGCCAAACATTTGCTATTGGAGTACGACTGTGGAGAACCCTTAAACCGCTTATATATAGGCGATCCGTTCCGCACCAGACAGATAGTAGAGAACCTGCTTTCCAATGCATTAAAATTTACACAAGAAGGAAGTATCACGCTCCGTGCAGCATTGGAAAACGGACAACTGCACTTCAGCATCAGTGATACCGGTTGTGGAATCAGTGAAGAAGAACAAAAACGAATATTCCAAGAGTTTACCCGCCTGCGTAATGCACAAGGACAAGAAGGTTTCGGACTGGGACTGGCCATTACAAAAAAACTTATTTTATTGCTCGAAGGAGATATCAGGATAGAAAGTGAAGCGGGAAAAGGCAGTACGTTTCATGTATACCTTCCTCTTCCTCAAGCTCCCAATACCGATAAAAAGAATAAAAGAGAGGAAGGTATAAAGAACTTTATCCTCATTGACGATGACCGCATTCAACTGCAATTGACTGCCGCCATGCTTAAACGTCCCACCATCCATGTCACCTGTTGTGAACAGCCTGAAGAACTTTTCCGTCAGTTGGAAGAGAATAAATTTGATGCACTTCTGACCGACATACAAATGCCCGCCATGAACGGCTTCGACCTATTGGATGCCATCCGTGCACTTCCGGCTGTCCGGGCAAAAACAATTCCCGTTATTGCCATTACCGCACGTAGCGACATGGACGCTAAATATTTCCGTTCCAAGGGTTTTGCCGGATGTCTCCACAAACCCTTTAACACACATGAAATTTTCGAGGTTCTTTCGCAAGCCATCCGGCAAGACTTGACAGATTTGGAAGAGACCGGCACTGAAATCCTACAGGCGCCAACCAATGACAGTTCACATACAGACTCGTCTTCATTGGACTTCTCGGCTCTTACCGCTTTCTCGGAAGATGACCCCAACGCAGCGAAAGAAATCATCCGCACATTTGTGTCGGAAACAAAAAAGAACCGGAGCTGTATGGCCACCGCCCTTGAAAATGAGGAAATAGAAGGAATAACCGCCATGGCACATAAACTTTTGCCTTTATTTACCATGCTGGGAGCCAACACTTCTATCGCACCTCTCACCTGGTTGGAACAAAAACGGGGAACAACCGAAATGACCTCCGAAATACGCGAAAAAGCTTTATTTATCCTTGATGAAATAGACAGAGTAATCCGCCAAGCTGAAGAACAGATTTAGACCTTTATAAGTTAAAAGGTATTAGAAAATCCTCCGGCATTTCGAAGCATAGTAAAAAAAGGTATATTTTTGTATCATTAAAAACATAAAAATGCCATACTCTATTTTAATAGTAGAAGACGATTTAACTTTCGCCACCATGTTAAAGACATGGCTAGGAAAGAAAGGGTTTCTGGTAGACACTGCCGGCAATAGTGCACGTGCCCGAAAACAACTGGATGCCCAATCATACAACCTTGTGCTTTCAGATCTGCGTCTGCCGGATCAAGACGGTATTTCTTTACTTGCATGGATGAAAGAGCATGGACACCAAATTCCCCTTATTATCATGACCGGCTATGCAGATATCCAAAGTGCTGTACAAGCCATGAAAAATGGTGCCAATGACTATATCTCCAAACCAGTACAACCAGATGTACTGCTAAAGAAAATAAATGAAGCGCTACAAAACGAAACTGTTATTGCAGCTCCTTCCGGCTCTGCTCCTTCCATATCAATTGCTCCATCATCCAACTTTCTGGAAGGTGAAAGTGAAGCAGCACGCCAATTATATAATTATGTAGGCTTAGTTGCCCCTACCCCCATGTCAGTTCTTATCAATGGAGCCAGCGGAACAGGCAAAGAATACGTTGCCCACCGCATCCATCAATTAAGCAAACGTGCCGACAAGCCATTCATTGCAATAGATTGCGGCTCTATCCCCAAAGAACTTGCAGCTTCCGAATTCTTCGGCCATGTAAAAGGCTCCTTTACCGGAGCACTTAACGACAAAACCGGTGCTTTCGTCGAAGCCAATGGCGGCACACTGTTTCTCGATGAAATAGGGAATCTAAGCTACGAAGTACAAATCCAACTTCTGCGCGCCCTGCAAGAACGGCGTATCCGTCCTGTAGGTTCCAATAAAGAAATAGAAGTAAATGTCCGACTTATCAGTGCAACTAACGAGAATCTTCAAAAGGCTATTGAAAAAGGTAATTTCCGTGAAGATCTCTTCCACCGAATCAATGAATTTACCTTGCGTATGCCTTCTCTGAAAGAACGCCAGGAAGACATCTTGCTTTTTGCCAACTTCTTTTTAGATCAGGCCAATCACGAACTCGACCGACATCTGATAGGTTTTGACGCGGCTGCCAGCAATGCACTGCAAACCTACTCGTGGCCCGGCAACCTTCGCCAACTGAAAAATATTGTAAAGCGTGCCACACTGCTCGCACAAGGCAGCTATATTACTTTAACAGAATTGGGATATGAACTGGTTGAGTCATCCAGTGCTTCTCCAACAAGCACAAGCCTCAGTCTGCACGACGAGGCAACAGAAAAGAAGCGCATTCTGGAAGCCCTTCAACAAACCGGAAACAACAAAAGCAAAGCAGCCCTCTTATTGGGCATTGACCGCAAAACACTGTATAACAAACTGAAGCTATACAATATCCAATAAAAAAGAGGAATGGGGAATAATTCCCCACTCCTTTCCACATATTCCCCATTTTTTTCACATTCCCCCACACTGAGCCAAACTCGCATTTATACTGTAAATCAACAAGTTATAAAACAAATTATACTTTGGCATGCCAATTGCTCTTTAAATATCAGAGAGAACAAACGAGATAAACTATTAACCTGTAAAAACTTACAATTATGAAAAAATTATTTGTAGCAGTAGCATTAGTAATGGGAATTGGAACAAGTGTATTTGCTTACAACATGAATCCGGCAAGTATCGAAACCGTTACAACAGTGAATGATTTCACTCCAATCGAAGTAAAAGATCTTCCGGCAGCTGTCCAAGAAGCCATTACCAAAAACTATGCAGACTTAACTATCAAAGAAGCTTCAGTTGAAGCAAAAGAAGATGGTACAAAGACTTATAAAGTTGTTTTAACCGACAAAGAGGGTACTGAGAGCACTGTACTTTTCAGCGAAAGCGGAGAAGTGTTGAAGTAAATGAAAGATGCCTAAAATGAAAAAAGGGAATGCTGTGAAGCATTCCCTTTTCTATTTCTTTAGTCCATATCAAAACCGTTCCACAAATTACCTGCGGGCACCGGTGCCGTTAATTCAATCAGTTCTTTCGAAACAGGATGAATAAACTTCACCATCCGTGCATGAAGACAAATGCTACCATCCGGATTGGAACGCTGAGCACCATATTTCAAATCGCCTTTGATAGGACATCCCATTTTTGCCAGCTGACAACGTATCTGGTGATGACGTCCTGTCTTTAAATCCACCTCCAGCAGATAATAATTCTGTGAATGACCGATAAGCTTATAATGAAGTATCGCTTTCTTCGAGTTCTTTACTTCTTTATCATATGCATAAGACTTATTCTGTTTCTCATTGCGGACCAAATAATGAACCAATTCACCTTCCGTTTCTTTCGGACACTCTTTCACTATCGCCCAATAGGTTTTCTTTACGTCTCCATTACGAAACATTTCGTTCAGTCGTGCCAACGCTTTACCGGTTTTGGCAAAAACCACTAAACCACTGACGGGACGATCCAAACGATGAGTAACACCTATAAAGACATTTCCCGGCTTATTATACTTCTCCTTCAGATACGACTTTACCGTTTCCGACAAAGGAGTATCACCGGTTTTATCCCCCTGAACAATCTCAGAAGAAGTCTTATTGACTACGATTATATGATTATCTTCGTAAACGACTGTCATGCAAAGATTACATATTCATACCACCATCTACCTGAATCACTTGTCCGGATACGTAAGATGACATATCAGAAGCAAGGAATGTAGCTACATCAGCCACATCTTCAGGAGTACCGCCACGACGCAAAGGAATCTTCTTAGCCCATTCCGTTTTTACCTCATCACTCAGTTTGGCTGTCATATCAGTAATGATAAAGCCCGGAGCAATAGCATTGGCACGAATACCGCGAGAGCCCAGTTCCTGAGCAATAGACTTAGCCAAACCAATCATACCGGCTTTAGAAGCTGAGTAGTTACATTGACCGGCATTTCCGTGAACACCTACCACTGATGCCATATTGATAATGCTTCCGCTCTTCTGACGCATCATGATAGGAGTACAAGCATGAATAAAGTTGAAAGCAGATTTCAGATTGACTGCAATTACTGCATCCCATTGTGCTTCGCTCATGCGCATCATCAAGCCATCTTTTGTGATACCGGCATTGTTGACCAGAATATCAATAGAACCGAAGTCTTCCTTGATTTGATTCACTACTTTTTCTGTATCTTCAAAATTTGCAGCATTCGAAGCATAACCTTTTACCTTCACACCTAAAGCAGCAATTTCTTTTTCAGTATTCTGACCATTCTCGTCGATAACCAAGTCTGTGAATGCAATGTTTGCTCCTTCAGAAGCAAACTTCAACGCAATTGCTTTACCAATACCACGAGCAGCACCTGTTACAATCGCAGTTTTTCCAGTTAATAATCCCATTTTGTTTTCTATTTTACGTTATTAATTAAATTATTCTTTTCCGGTATCTTTGCGTCCCAGAGCACCGAATACGATTTTCGCCACATAAGCCCAACCGGCTTCATCATCCAGCTCCTCCGCTATCTGTCCGCGAATATACGGCACTTCAATTCCCTTAATACAATAATGTACAATATCAGCTATGATATCTACATTATCAATATCAAAAATACCCTTGTCTTTTCCTTCCGCCAATACTTGTTTGAAAAGTTTGATTTCTTTTGCATCAAAGTTTTTACGCACAGCTTCCACACGCCATATATTACGGAAGAAGCCGGCCCGCAATGTTCCGTTTCTATACACAACCATTTTGATAGAATCCAAATGCGTCTCTATCAATTTTAAAATTTTTTCGTCCGGAGTGATATCTTTTTTAGCGACTTGTTCCATTGCATCCGAAAGCATTTCCAACTCAGATTCCACCACCGCCATGTAGATATCCTCCTTGCTTTTGAAGTACGTATAAAGGGTGCGTCTTCCTTTTTTAGAAGCCACCGCTATATCGTTCATCGTAGTGTCATCCACCCCCTTCTTAGCAAAAAGCTGACGGGCAACGTCTACCAATTTAGCTCTTGTCTTTGATACTGCCATATAGATTCAGTTGCACATTATTTATATATGTGAGCAAATTTACATTATTAATTTGGACCATACAAGCAATTAAAGTATAATATTCATATATACGTTAATTAACATTCACAATACACTCTAATAATCAATCACTTATATTGATTACATATTTTAAATTGAAAAAATACTCGAGAAATATTTGGAGTTAAAGAAAAAAGTCGTACCTTTGCACTCGTAATCAAAACACAACATCGCGGAGTGGAGCAGTTGGTAGCTCGTTGGGCTCATAACCCAAAGGTCGTCTGTTCGAGTCAGGCCTCCGCAACCAATAAGAGGCTAAATATCTAAAATTAAAGATATTGGCCTCTTTTTCATTAAACAGGTAAGACAAAAGCGAGACAATTAAAACAGGTTCAGTTTGAAAACTTGGGGGAATTAGTTAAAAACACTATCT
>ULUP01048217.1_pt1 | contig 25489 bp, 37 predicted proteins | sample 1958581 | NCBI WGS metagenome assembly ULUP01 (sample SAMEA4835763, study PRJEB28245) | human gut metagenome | biome: gut microbiome; material: fecal sample | place: Denmark | collected 2008 | reverse complement strand
TGTATCGGCAGGGAACACCCTATGGCTGTTTTGCTCTATGGCGTTCCCTTTTCTATGTTCACATTTTTTAACTTTTTAAACTTTTTTGCTTATGTTGTGTGTTGTTAAACAATTTGAAAAGAGAGAAGACGAAAATCGTGAGTTACCGTATTATGTTATACGTGCTACGGGTACAGTAGGAGACGTAAACGCTACAAGTGCATTTAACGATGACGGGACTATTAATGTGTTAGCTATGCAAAGTAGAGTGTATAACTTTACAAAAACCATGTTCCCAGCCACACGGGAACTATGTGATAGCCTTGAGAGCGGTATGCCTGTTGATGATGATAATAATGTAACAGAGGAACGCAAAATTAACCTTATGTTATATCAGTGGGATACGGGTAAAAAGTTTCATATCCTTAACAGGGATGGCGAATATTATTCGGACGAAAAAGAAGTCGAAAAAACGAGCGACGGCACGGCGAGAGTCAACGGTAAAGTTATTCCAAAAGGACAAAAGTATAAGACAACCGAGTTAATACCTCGTATATATTCAAATATTAGTCTTGTGCTGTTCTGTGATGCTGAGGAAAACAGTGTCGAAGGTAAACCGGAGGAACTTGCCGAACGTAACTTTAAAAGAGGTCTTGAAAACGGTACGTATGTTTTAGTAGATTAAAATATATGGCTTTTTCTCTCAATGTGTGAAGCGTAGGGCTTAATAAGCCTTGCGCATTCTGCATATCACAATTGAATGTGAACATAGCGAAAATTTGATTATTAATCAAAATCAAAATATATGGAAGAATTCACAGCTTATACAGTAGAACGCATAAAAGGCAAGAAACAACTAGTCTTTAATATATCTTGTGATATAGTTTTTAATTCTTTTAAGACACTCAAATATGCACAAAGAAGTAAAGCAATAGCACTATATGCAGCTGTATTAAATAGTACTTCTAACTCAATGCATACTGCATTTAATGACTTTGAAGAATATTGTGACAATCTATGTGATTGGTACAATATATATGACAAAGAACAATTAAAGGCAGATATTGAAGATGCATATCATAGTCAGGAAATTACTAACTAAAACATTATATATTATGAAAGGTTTTATTATTTTCTTTGTGTATATAGTATTAACTCTTATTATACTATCTTCTCTCGGTCCAACAACTAAGGCAGGAATGGGTTGCTATGCTGCTTTTAGTACAGTGTACGTAGGCATATTAGCTATCATGATTGAATGCAAAGAAGAAGATAATGAAGAATAAAGAATTTGCTATCTGTTTAGCCATAGCAATATCGTTATGGCTAATCAGTATTGTGTCCTTCCATTTGTTTGGAATCTAATAATATAATATAGATTTTTGCAGAGTAATTATTCTATGAAATGCAAATCATCTACTTATGTCGTGAGACATTATTTAACCACGTTAAAGTATAATAATATAAGTTAGGTATGCCCTTATAAAGACTTAGGTAGCGCTAAGGACTATATTATTATACTTCTTTTCTTAATGCAGCCGAGTGCCGGTGACAAGCCCGACAGAATGCAGAGTCAAGAAAAACATAATCCTATTTACTATGCACAAGTAAAGACCGATTATGAATCCACGTGGTAGATGCACAGTTAGGTTCGCTGTGAGTGCACATCTAGTAGCAACTAACCAAAAGCAAGTATAGATGGGAATAAGCTATACCTCGATAGGCTTAATGAGGTTCTTGACAGTCTGATACTAACTGAACAATAAGTATCTCTCTTAGTTATTTGCGCTTCACAGGCAAATGTAATATATTACGGTCAGATGTAATATTCTAAGTGTTAATAGAGTAAGAGAAAATGAGACGGCATATCGTACGTAGCTCTTAGCATAGCTTATAGTGGTGTTTTCCATAGCTATATTAATGCGCTTACTCTATTTCTACACTGTGTGAATCAGTGTCAACTTTGTGGGGCTTATATCTTAGGAGCGCATATAAATAAACCTATATCTCAATAGAAGGAATAATAGTTGCAAATAGTATTCTGGAAATTCTTTTATAGTTAGGTTTATACCTAAGTATTAGTGCAGAGAAATCAAAGACATGTACCGTATAGGAAGAAAAAGCTAGTGTACAAAGTAAAATCCAGGGACGTGGCTGTCCTATAACATTTTTCAGTAAGCCAGAGAGTATGTTCAAAGGATAATCATACTCTCCTCTTTAAGGTGAGAATCCTTGACAAGCATGTGGGGCTTATATCTAGCAATATTAACCATTATTCATTTTAGTGACGAAGCTATTCGACAACTTAAAGCAAATATCACAGAATAAGGAGTTATTAATTATGTATTTGAAAGTTGCAATACATAATATTAGTTAGTATTAGTGCAGACTTAAAAATCATGCAGTATAACAACCTTCCATATACTAATGCAATAGTGAACTTCTGAATCATGTTATACTTATTAGTCCTAAGCGTAGGATAGTCCTCAACTTATTATGTTCCGTTAGCTTAATATGGATTTGTGGAATACTAAGAGTAGTATTGCTAGTATGTTTATATGTGAATATAGATATACTAGTTGCACTCATAAGGCAGCCTTCACGTGGCGAGTGTGTTAAGTAATAGGTTAAATAAATCTTCCAGTTTGTACCTATGAAAACTAATGCCTTACTTTTTATTAACAATTTAATCAATAAATTATGGTAGAAACAATAGCAACACTAATTACTGTATTTTGTGGTATATTTTCAATGATAATAGCAGCTTGTACTATACAAGCACCATATTCAAAAACAGTAGCCAACGTACTTAAAACATTATTTATAATAAGTACTATTAGTGGAGGAATAGCAATTAGTTCAATAATAATAAGATTATTAATAATTTATTAACTAAATGCTCAGATGGCGAAATTGGTAGACGCTTCAGACTTAAACTCTGATGATTATTACAATCGTGCGGGTTCGATTCCCGCTCTGAGTACATTCATTAACTTAAAAACAATAATTATGAGAGCAAAGAAATCAATTCGAGCATGGGTAGCTAGAGATAGTAGTGGTAGACTATTTCTATATAGAAACAAACCAAGAAAGAGTACTGATGAATGGTTAAGTACTTCAGTTCATGTATGCGGTATACCATCAGATGCATTTCCTAGTATAAAATGGAAAGATAATGAACCTACTAGAGTATGTATTAGAATAGCATAGTATGACAATCAGAAGAAGTTATTCAAATAGTATACTCACAAGTATCAGTAAATTTTTAATTGCATTAATTATAATATTAATAGCAACAGTATCAATAAGTAAATATTGTGCAGACTATGATTATTATAATTATGTAGAACTTAAAGCACAGTATAAGAACTATATTGTGACTAATAAGTATATACGGAACTCAGACACTTATGTGTTAGAACTCATGAACCCTTTTAGTAAAAAGACTAAAGAGGTATATGTTAGAGATTATCTATATTATAATACTTATTTTGTAGGAGATACTATAAAATGACGAGAAGTAAAAGTCAAAAGTACATATATCTATGTAGATATAATAAGAGTAAGCCTTATCGTGTGATAATACGTCACAATGGTGAAAATATCCAAGTGGGAACATTTGCTACATTTCCTGAAGCTCTTGAAGCTCGTAATAATAAATTACAGGAGTTAGAAGCAAGAGTACCTATTAGTATTCTTACTAGAGTAAGTATTAAAGCAGCTATTAGAGAAGTTATAGAAGATTTAGAACAAGTAGCTAAGTCAATAAAAAATATAGACAGGGTTAGTTTTAATATAATATCTAATCAAATTAAACAGTTATCCAAAATGTTAAACAAATACTAATCAAAATTATGTTTGAACAAGTAAAAGATTACAAAAGTGCTTGTAAAGTATTAGGTATTAAACCTATTGACAAGCGTAGGAAATTAGAGGAGCATGTACTGCTGTATATACAGCTATGTACTATTACTCAAGCAATTAACTTTATTGCTAACGGTAATAAACCATGGATACCAGAGTATAAACAAAATAAACCTATCAGAACATGGTACAGTTGGTGGCATATTGATTGGGACAAGATTAAAGATGGTTCCTATGCGGGTTTATTCGGTCTGGTTTCTAACTATGGCCTTGGTGCTGCGCATGCTAATGTCGGTACTCGTCTACAATTCATTAGTAGAGATGCCGCAGAATATGCAGCTAAAACTTTTCAGCCATTGTATATGAAACATATCTTTGGAATCGATTAATTTATTATTAACTAAAAACATTTATCAAAAATGGAAAGCCAAAACAAAAACGGGCTTATTTATGCCCTAATTTTCAGTATTATCGCTTTCATTGTTAGTATAGGTACTGCTATTAGCGTACGTACTAATATTATGGACGATATTAAAGATGCTATTAACCCTGATAAGGTTGAAAGTGTACAAACTACGGATACAACAACGTATACCGAACCGGTAACTATCGATGACATTCTCCAATTCCGAAAGGATATTAAAGAACAATCTCGATATGATTCAATATTTATGAATATGCCGGATGTAACCCTTATTGCAATACTTATGAAAGGAGGCACTGAAATGTCGAATAGTGACATAGCCAAGGAGTATTTGCAAAACAGGAAGGACTACGATAATGTAGAATTTGGTGCACAAATTAATGATACTTATAAACAAAATAAGATTACACCAGATTCTATACCGAGGAAATCTACGGCTGATACGCCTATTAAAAATAAATAAAATATCCTTTATATTTAGTTATTAATAACTATTGCACTCGTTCGTGAGAATGGGTGCAATTTCTTAAATAAATATCTTCAGAAAATGACAAACCTGTGGGGCGTAAGTAGAATGCATATCGTGTCTTTATACCCTTGAATACGGTAATAGTGGATAAAGTGCGAGATATCCGTATTTGTGTTCTATGATCGTGCAGACGTTAAAATCAGGTACTCCAATAAGATTTAGTTTTGCAGCTATTTCTGCTTATGAGTTAAAACTAAGTGAGAGCTTAAAATTAGAATTAAGTTTATTCTAGTTTCGGTAAATAAGTAAAAGGTGTTTTACGAAGTCTCTTATTAACAAATGTAGGGTGGATATTAACCATTTAACAAAAAAATCCAGAATATCCTGGTCGTCGTCAATTGAGTTATTAACTTTTAAATATTTAAAAGATGAGTATTTTAAAAAAAATTTATTTCAAGTGGAGAGCGTTTAAAATGCATTCTCGGGCTAAATCAGAAGCTCATAAGAAGCTCTTTAGCAGCCCATTAGCCTATACAAGGGCTATGAACGAAATTGATTGTCTTATTAATGGACATCAATGGAGTAGTGAATTTAATCCTAAAACAGAGCTTAACAAGCGGTTTAAGGATAGAGTGTATTGCAAGCATTGTGGGGTTCGTTATCATCAGCATACTTATAAGGAGGTAGATTAACTTATGGTACGAGTTTATAAGAACAACACTGCTTATATTGTTTGTGAAGTAAAGATATTTAAAAATGGCATATCCTACGGTACTACAAACAGTATGATTAATGAATCCTACATAAAACAAATTATTAAAGATCCTGACGATAATAGTACTATAATATTGTTAGAAGGTAGTTTTAGTATTATTATAAATGAGAACTATGACGACTTTATCATTGAGTTCTTCCGTCCGGATCCTGTTGTAATTAACAAACAACTTGCAGAAGGAAAACAAAATAAGATAGGTTTTTCAACATATTAATCAATAATATTATGAGAATAGTAATTTTTGGTATTAAAGATGATTCACTCACTAGTGAAGAGATTAAAAAATCACTCTCTAAAGCCTTTCCTAATGAATGTGGAAATATTGTAGCTATAGAAACAAGCTATATTGCTGGAAGAGAAGATTGTGAAAGTCAAGATAGTGCTTTTATCAAGGCTTGTAAACAACTTTGTGTTGTATGTGGTGATCCTACTGAGGAAGAAGCATTTAGAGGAGCATTTTGGAAAGCGTTTTTTGTTGATAAGGCTATTGAGCCTATTATCCTTAAAACAATTGCTACTGGTCCACGATCAACGAGAGAGTATAATATACTGAAAAGTATGAATGCGGAATTCCTTCCGAAGCTTGCTATTTCAGCATTAACAACCCTTAACGAAATATAATTATGGGAAAGACGTTTAAAGACAGCTCTTATGCAATTAAGTCTGTAAACAAGAGAACAAAAACAACACGTAGAGCTAAATTACAGCCTTATGATCGTAAATCTTTTAAATCTATAAGCTGTGAGTAGATTAATCTGCAATCGGAAATTAAAAGCAACTACTCTTAATTTAATTAAGAATGATTGCCCGTTACAATGTAATAAACAACATTGTGATGTATGTCAGTTTAGAGATGATAACTCTAAAAAGACACAAACTAAAATAGTTACTGTCAATGCTCCTTCGCCAGAGGCATACGGCAAAGAATTATATTATTAACCCTAAACAAGTTAGTATGGTGCAGTCAACCCAAGCTACTATTTACCAACCAAAACCCTAATGGAAGCTTAGAAATAAGCAAGAGTACAATGGACTATACAACGGTCAACCAGGTATTACTATCTAGGTCAGGTGAAGGAAAGGGGTTGCCTATGAATAAGGAATACGAATAAATAGGATAGTAGCATTAAGGGTATATAGCTTTGATCGGCTATATACCCACAATAAAAGTTAACTATAAAAATAGCAGGAGTATTGTATAACATAACGAAGGCCTACCTGTAGAGAGTGCTGTGAAATAGATTATTCTATGAAGTATGGCTTAATTCTGCACGCGAGTTATACTTTAGTTAACTTTAAAGAAATTGACTGTTAGGTCTATTGAATCGTCGTTTGGACACGGGTTCGACTCCCGTATGCTCCACTATGTTCGTTCGACTCGAACCAGTGGCAGCTCCTGTGATGGGTAACTCTTCCTCATGTGTGAAATAACACAAATGGCAACTGAGCTGCAATCGGGGCATTATGGTTTTGACAGCGACATAGAGGAGATAGAATAGGTCAATAAGCAGATAACTGGCAATACAAGTTATGTAACAGATTATACTCGCTTAGTAGCGTAATAATCTGAACGGCTCGCCATTGTCGTAAAAGGCTGGAGTAAGTAGTTTTATAAGGCTTAGAAACGCTAACACTAATGATGTTAGAAGAGAGAGGTTCGAATCCTCTCCTTACCGCTATTTAATTATCAAAATTATGAGAACTGTTAAACAAATAAAAGCGTATAAAAGGAACTTTACAATTATGTATCTTACTGGTGTATTAACAATGCTTAATCGCATTGATAAACAAATGAAAAATTATGTATTAAAAGGTGCTTTGAATAGTGTGTGTAATAGTATAAAGTATCTATTAATTCTTATTAAAGAAACAAATTACGAAGATTCCTTTTATGGTGAAACTCAAAAAGATGTAAAGTATGAGTGTAAAGAAAGCAATCAATGACATCCTACCTCAAGAGTGGGATTATGTTCTTAGAAAGAACAAAGTTCTAACAAGAGTAATAGATTTAATCTATGAAAATTGTATACCTCAAAGCTGGCGTAATAATAGAATGCATAAGCGTTCTGTTGAACGTATAAGACATCTAATTCGTAATTGTCCTTTTATAGATTGCTTTGATGCAAGAGCAACTAGTGAAGGATATGATTTTTGGAAAAGAATTGATTTAGAAATTATAAATTATAAAGAACAATGTCGGTAAAGAAAATTGAAATTGTTCCTTGGGTAAAGTTTAACGCTCAAGGAGTCAAAGACGAATTAGAAGCTTTAGCTCAGTCTTGTATCAGTAAAATGGATTTTCTTTCTCAGATTAAGGATAAATATGAACTTTCTTTATCTGATGCAAAGGTAGTAGCAGACAAATTTTTCAAAAAGGAGGAATAAAATATGTTAGAACTTAAAAAACCAGGCTTATATATAGCCAATGGAAAGAACATTAGTGTTCTAGTGAGAATTGCAGGCACTGCGCCATGTTTGGTTGCTGTCAGAGGTATTTTACTGAATGACATGCAAAAAGACGGTACTATCACAGTACTAGAAAAAGACAGTCTTGAACTACAAGACATCGTAGCTAATCCGAAGTCATATGTATTTGACTATCCCTCTGTAAGTGAGGCAGTCAAAAATGCATTAGGCTTAGAGGCTACTGAGAGAACTAAGATTGAGTATACGGAACAAGAGTTTAACGATTTCATTCAGGCTTATAAGAACAACAGAAAGATGTTCCCTGAAGATTATATTGTGAAAACTCAAGTTGTATTCATTAACAAAGGTTTCTCAAAATCTCAGGCAGATATGATTATTGCTCAAATTGAAACAAGGTTAAGGCTTCAAGGAGAGTTGTAATATGAATGTCATTGAGTATTTGCAAGATAAATTGGAGCCTGAATATAGGTTCTATTCAAGTACGTTACCTATAGTAACTACACCTGATATGCCTGTACCATTTATGATAAATGAAAAGGTATATGGATGTGGTAAATTCAATATAGGTTCTACTTGGTATAAGTTAGTAAAAGATAATTCTATAGAAGGTGCAATATTCTATGGATTACCTAATGCTCTTATTACTAGGATTAAACATCCAGAAATAGCTACTATAGCTAAAAGAGTTCAAAGTAAGATATTAAATGTTATGATTACTGATATTCATAACTCAAACTCTAAAACAGAGTTAGTACAGTTAAGAATTGCGGTAAACATGATTATGAATTTAACTTATCTTGATTCCAATAAAAGACTAGAATGGTCTAATTGGATAAAAGAACTCTATTGGAAAAGAAAAGCTGTAATTAATCAATATATATTGGATTACATCCTTCCTTTCTGATCTTAGGACTATGGCTATTGAGTTAGCCGTAGTCCACTAAAAATCTAGCTACTATGAAAGAAGAAGAAAAGCTTCTTGTAGAGCAAGCTAGAGAAGGTTCCGAAAAAGCTTTTAATACACTTTATAATAACTATTATAAAACAGTCTGGTATACTGCTAATAATGTAGTACATAATTCAGATGCAGCAGATGATATAACATCTATGGTGTTTACTAAAGTATATCTAAAGTTACAATCTTATACTAATCATATTTCATTTGAAATGTGGTTAAAGACAATTACAGTTAATACTGCAATTGACTATATAAGAAGGAATAAAAAAGAGCAATTAAATAACTATATTGACGATGAGGAATCGAAGATTCAATTAAGCGGATTAGAACATAGTCCTGAAGATAATATGATATTTCAACAGAATATTAATATTGTTATGGAATGTATTCCTCGTCTTAAGAAAAAATATAGAGATTTAATATATGCTCGACTTGATGGGAAATCCTATCAGCAAATTTCACAAGAGCTTGCCATACCAGAAGCAACAGTTAAAACCTGTTTAAATAAGGCAAGACAAAGACTAAAACAATTATTTAACCAATATTAACCAATACTTACAAATTATGGCAAATTCATTTGGTCTATTGCTTGCTGCAATAGTGATATGTTTCATCATCGCAAGATTGATGAAAGATGCCAAAGCCTTTTCTAGATTAATGGCCATTCTAGTAATAGGCTTACTTGTAGGTGCAGGAGTTGAAGAAGTATATAAGGAATGTACTTCTACTCCTGAGAAAGCTGCAGTGGTTACTGTAGAATCAGCCCCCACGTATAGTAGTAATACACCCGTTGTTTGGAATGTATTACCTTGCAATCAGGACTATACGAGTAAGGAAAACAAGGCTGAACGTGACAGTACAGTAACTGAAGCAGAAGGATTACCTACAGCGAGAACTGAAAGTAAATTTATAGATGACTCGTGACTGCAGAGATTACATCTCAGAGTTAATTTATTTTATTTACAAGTATATAACCTATTAACTTATAGCGAAGGAGCGCTACATTATCAAAATGACAAAAGTTAGTAAAAAAGCTGGGAAATTAGCTAAGAAAAATAAGGCAAAGGTTGAGGAACCGTCAAAGACTCAAGATACTGTAGCTACTACAGTAGAAGCGCCGAAACCTGATGAAAAGCCTGCGGAAGTAGTGGAAAACAAAGAAACCAAAGATAAACCGCAGGTTAAGGACGAAAAGACCAAGACCAAAGGGGAAGTTATTGTTCCTGAAGTAGTAAAACCGGAAAGTGTTGCTATCACAACATCTACCTCATTGGGTGGAATGCTTGGTAGTGATGGCTCTAAGGACCGCATTGACAAGAATCATGCGATTGAGCTTATGGGCATTATTCGGAACGAGTATTTGACTAACCCAGAAACTCCTGAAAAGGTAAAAAAAGCAATGAAACGTCAGTTTGACGTTATGACATCTGTTGCTTTAGTACAGTATTTCACTCAGCTTGAAGGCGACTTCCAGACTATGGGAGTACGTATTAATGCCGAAATGCGTGAACAAGCAGAACGCGTTCTTGGTGAATACCTTGGCATTAAGGTGAAGTATATGCAAGCAAATGATAATTCTCGTCAGTTAGTACTTGAGTTCAAGGAAGTGCCTGAGGAAGTGAAGGAAAACGCTAGAAAGGATGCAGCTGCAGCTAAGGAAGAAATTCCTGAACCAGATCCTAATATGCCAGCTGCAGATAAGTTGAAAGCTCTCCGTACTATTTTCTCACAGAAAGAAGGTATTGGAAAGAATTTCCTTCAGGGTATTGAATGGGGACGTAAGGCATTCTCATTCAGTGAAGAAGAAAAGAAGGCCGTTGTGCTTGCAAATCTCATTAAGAGTGGAGCAGATGCAACACTGCTTACCTGCATAAAAGGTATGGTAGGAGGCAAGTTGAATACTGAGCATAGTATTCTTGGTGCACATGCTCTGTTGAAGGGCTGGTGTCCAAGCGTCAGTGATGCAGAAATTGCAGAACTTATTCAGGTAATCGTTTCAATCAATTCCGAAAAGAAATTGAAGGAATGGAACGAGAGAGCCGGTGACAATCTCAAAACAACCTTAGAGAAAGAACTCAGTGCTGTTACTCTCAATATTCTTACTGCAAATGCAGATAAGGCTATTGATGCTATCCTGAAAGGAAAAGATGATGAAGTAACTGTTACGAATGCTGATCAGAACGGCTTTGTAACTATTCATCCATCTGCTATTTACAAGACACTTGTTTCTACATATGGCGATTCTCCAAGTATCCTCAAGGATAAAGTCGCAGAACTTGTCAAATATTATGCGAAACCTATCGCAAGGTTTGCAGATTATGTAGACAAAAGTGCCTATTCCGACAAATAATCAATATGAAACGGATTAATTTGTGGATCACACTATTCGTAGTGTGTCTTGGAGGATTTATTGGATTTGATCCAAATTCTCCGTCTCAAACTTTAGATGCAAGTCAGACTATGATTCGTTGGGTAGACGTACCTAAAACACCAGTAGACGTACTTGGTTTGAATTCTAAGTCTATCAATATCAATCTTAAGGATGAGACTGTATCTGTTGACGGTGACGTCAATAATACTTCTGTGACAATTACAAGGGACGTTGAAACACTCCCGGAGTTTAAAACCAAGGTAATTGAAAAGGTAATTTATTTACCTGAAGACATTGCCTATAGAACTAAGTTTTTTAACAGGTTAATGCCTATTAATAAAACTTTACCAGTTAAAAACTGGTAATCTGCCGAAGATAAACGCAGACCGCTAATAGAGATGCACAAGCGGTATATAAGAGCTATAAGTGTAAAAATTCATTACTTGAGCCTGACTAAGCCGTGTGATGTGAGCAATACAGGATACTGAAATGTATAAGTAATAGCAAACACTATTCTATTTATACTATAGTATGATAACTTGTTGTGTTATAAAATTGTTCTATAACTGAAGAAGCAACAAGAAAATGGGAGAGCGTGCGTAACCCATAAGTGAGAACCGACTGGTGACTAAAAGACGCAGATGTGGAAGGAGCAGCTATCGCATCTAAACAAGGCAAAGGGGTATCGTTCACCTCTATACATATCCGTTTTAGCTATTTCAAAAGCAGAATCACGAAGGGATGTGAACACGTGCTGTATGTTGTCATTTAAATCTGAATCGACTAGCATTCTAGGGTAGTCTCCAAAACTCCCCTGTGCAGGGCGGTAACCAATCCGTTGGCTAAAGAATACTAACCTAGTGTTTTACATATATTTAAAATCTTCACTCGTATCGAAGCGCATGATTCAATTGGGAATGGACATTATTTGTCTAAATATATGTATATAAAGGGGTAAATTATATAATAATGAGCAGAAATTGAGACAAGACATGGCTGAGTAGCAATGATCCATATAGAACTTCATTTGTATTGAAGCTATATGACTGATTAACTGGATTAGGTGCAAAACCTATACGCAATACAGTGAACGTAAGAGTTAGCTGTTTGGGAGAAATCCCTATGGAAAGTAAATTGCGTGTCTTACAGCTTGAGATATTTCATATATAGTTGCAATTACTATACTGTTTATGACAAATAAGCAGAATGAAGTTAAGGTTATTATATAATAAAGTGACTTGTCAGTAATGTCACTATAAAATCTAACGTGCTTTGCACTGGAGTATAAACTGACTAGCGCCTGAAGTCCGCGATAAGACTATTGGTTTAATAGGTATAGGATTAGTATAAATATATCTATTTCGAAAGAAAAGGAAGTGGGCCAGGACCACTATTAAAACTTGGAAAGTTGAAGTAAAGTTACTTTAGTACTAAGGTTTGCTATAAATAATTTGGTAAGAGCTATGCACTCCAGCATAGAGCAGGATCTTACGAAGCATCCTAGAGGCCGACACGAAGCAGAGTAGAAGTAATCTGTGTATTGCCTTAATAAGCAACTTGCATATTAAAGAGAATATGAAGAAAGTAAGACTTATTGATGAGTGCCTACGCTGAATCGAACAGCTATAACAAATAAGGAGAGTGTAAACATATTTAATATTAAAAACAATTGGGAAGTTCAATGGTAGTAAGTTCTGACAAAACTTACAAGCCACCCCGCTATCGAAGAACCTTGCTACATGAAATTTCGTAAAATAGTATACCGCAATATACTATCAATGAAGATCGCTGAGACGACACTATAGTACCTCTCATTAGGGTATGTTGTTGAATGGTTGGAAATACCATAAGGTGAAGTAGGAACCCGAGATTTATCGCAATGTCGGAAGTGAATATGTCCGAAAGTGGGTGTCTTGAAAAATTAGGCAGCTTTTTGTAAAAAAATAGTGTTTTAGTAACGTTTCTCAACAGAAACGACCCTCATTCGCCAGGTCCTATTAGGATAAGAATGTTGTAATCGCTTATATGCCTGTAGTAGTATCGTACTATGATGATAGGCTCTTTATAATGCATCTAATCGCGTTATAAGGCACGGCAAATATAGGGAAACGGTAGAGTTACGAGTCCCCTTTTTTAAGTACAATCTCGAAGCTCAGAAATAATTAACAAATTATTTCAAAAATTAACATATTGTAAAAGTTTAAGTGAAAGTAGATAAGCAGAAGAACAGTTGACTCATATGTCTTATGAGTAAAGTCCTACGGGGAATACTGAGTATGAAGAATCAAGTAAATTACAGATTTTATCAGACATTAACAGATTTACAAGTAAACTTCAGAATATGCAATAGCATTACGATCTAGTAAGTGAGTTCTACTATACTTATACACATTAACAGTAAATTACAGATTTTATCAGACATTAACAATTCGTCGTATTACTGAATACATTATTGAGATTAATTAACCTCTTTCAAAGCTTTATTAAAGCGGCTCTAAGAGACTGAGCAGGTTAGCAGAATAAGAGTAATACGCTAAATTTAAAAATTAGTATTAACAAAAAAATGATTGTATCTCGCTAAGAAATCAATCTTAAAATCAAGTAGGAGATATTAAAATGGAAAAAGCAACTATTAACGGTGCTATGATTGCTCCGTATCGGGCAGAGTTAGAAACTTGGAATCTTATTGGTAAGAAGATTCTGACAGTAAAAGCAGAACCGGCTGATTTGGAATATAATGACAAAGTTCGGGCAAATGAACTTCGTCTTGTTCGGCCGATTATGAAGTATGTAATCGAAGAAATTGACATTACGGGTAGTCGTATAACTTGTCTTCCTGACGGCTGTACGCCGGTCATTGAATTGAACAATGATCCGTCTTTGCAGTTCAAAATTGGACCTGCCAAGTTCAATGAAGTAAACAATGAAACTATCGCTCAGGCTATTGAGTTCAATAGCAAACCGACTACAACTGGCCGTGCTCCAATCTTCTTTACCGATTATTTGAAGTTGACTGAACATGTCAACCGTCTGAATGGCTTCGAGATGGAAAAGGCTGATCAGATTGCAGAAGAGATGTTGAATCTTTCTAAGATGCTGAAAGAACTTAACAATCTTCAGGCTTCTAACTGTGATCGTTATTATGACGAGCTCGGTACTCCGATTAAAAAATAACGAAAGTTCTCATAAAGGATGAAAATACTTTCTGATTCTAAGAAATTATTACTTGAACTCCTTTTGAAAGATACTCGTATTAGTAGTGAAATTCTTCTTAATGGAGAAATTCCTGAGTCTATCAAGGTTCATGACGATGGGTCAGTAACCTTTTATAGAAGTAGACAGCATTGGTGGAGTTGGCTGTTTCAGGATAAAAAAAATTATGAGTTCCGGGAGTTAAGTACAATGATGCTTGCAGCTTATAGCAAGTATCTACCGCCAAATAAGTATCTCAATAACATTCTTACTCAGAAAGTTATTGAAGAAGCTTATAAGACTCATGATTATGAATCGGTTATTAATCGATTTGCTTTATATGCCTTTCTAGGTGTAACAGAAGGGGATTATAAAATTAGCAAAACTATGCTGATAGACGATGATTCACAGCAACAGCAAAAAAATGCGCGTGGACAAAAAATAGGCTCATGTATTGGCTACCTTAATTTAGGTGGTGGAGACATGGCAATTAACATTAATCTCATGGAGGATTAATTTATTCATGAATAAGTATTAGCAGATGTACGCTTATTCCATGCTTAGAATTGAATAGACTCATCAAAAGAGTATTTAGTAGATATGTAAAGACTATAGTAAATAGATGTAAATGTTATTAAAGTAATTATGTATCGAATAAGAAATGGAGATGTTTATATAAAACCACAAGAGCCCAAGATGATGGGTCAGGGCTTCTTGGTTTTTTTTATCTGCTAGTAGATAATGACCGTAAGGTTAATAAGGCAAGCTTGAAATAATTAGAGCTACTCTTTCGATAGAGCTACTAGCACTACAGGTAAGCGATTTCTAATATACGTTATTTTAATCAAGTATTAACTTTTTAAAAATCAACATATATGACAAGATCAATTACAACAAATATTAAGCCAAACATACTCATTACAAAACGTGATAAATTAACTGCAGAGATTACTCGTAGCTGGCGAATTATAGCTACAGAGAATGTAGTTAAAAAAGGTTTTACTCGTAATTATGATTTACGAGCATTACTAACTCATATTCGTGCTATGTACGAAGAGCTAGTAATTCTTAAGTTACGAATCCAGTGTGCTAATATGGGAATGAAGTTTAAAGATCTTCCTAAAGATGCTAACATTATTAACATTTATAAGCTATCAGCTTTAAATGAATTCTATGTTAAGCTAGGTGAAATGGCTAAAGAGCATACAATTAATCCTGTGCTTAAGGCTAAAAAAGGAAAACGTAATTTAGGTATTACTGAAGAACTTACACGTACATATTTCCGTAATATGCAAAATGGATGTTTGTTAACATTGAATAGTTTGCGTAAAGCAATTGCTGATTTCAATGACAATACAGATTTGAGTGATGATTCTGCACCTTTGTATTTAGTAGCATAACATTACTCTTTATTGTTTTTCATAAAAATTTTAAAAATTAATGAGTGAAAGGAGTAGTAGGAATATTACTCCTTTTTATAAAATATTATAACTATGAATAAAACTGATCAACAGAAAAATAATACATATATAGACTACTGGACAAAATCTGGTAAGTCTTCTAAAGAAGCTAATCAATCTATTAAGATTGCAAAGACTGTAACTTATACAGATAAGAGTGGTACAGAACGTACTCGAACTACATTTCAACATCCTACTTTAAAGGATATTACGTTTAGTAAACCACATATTAGAAATAGCAGTCTTACTGAGGAAGAGAAGAAAGAACGTTTTGATAAAGCTCCTTTCAGTGACTATCATGACAAACTGATTAACTCTACTTATAGTAGAGAGAACCGTATAGCTAAACAGCAGATGCTAAAGGCTATTCATGATGAGAAAATACAGAGTATTATGTTTAAGAAAGCAACATATAAACTTGCTGTAACTAAATATAATCAGGGAGATTGTCCTAATTTATTAGTAGTAAAATTATATGATAGTAATAATCTACCATATGATTTTAGCAGTACACCATCTCGACTTAGTTTAGAGGAACTTCGTAAGAAAGCTGAAATTATGAATTTAGAATTCAGCAAATCAATACGAAACTATGCTGGAATTGAAATTTGGGAAAAATCAGAATATATGAAAAAATATAATGGTGGAAACTATCGTTTCTGTATATTCCGAGAAAAACAAGACACTAAATCAAAAAAAGAAACCAAATTAGCAGCATAATGAATGAAATTACAGTGTTAGACATTATCAGTATTAAGCGAGAAGCAGCAAAACTTATTCGAGTAAATACTGAAATACGTGAAGGGCAAGCTATATATATAGCAGCTCAGAAAATGTTCCCTAAAGCAGTTAATAAGTTGAAACATACTAAAGTTGATTGCTTCTATGAAGATTCTAGAATAGATTTATTTCTACTAGAGTTACAGAAATTAAACAATAATTAAAGCCAGAGCTAGGAAACTAGCTCTTATTGCGGGGTAGAGTAACGGTAACTCATTAGTCTCATAAGCTAAAAACATAGGTTCGAATCCTATCTCCGCAACTAACTAAACTTTAATGATATGCAAATACGTGGAAAGACGGTATTTGTATTCGATATCGAGGTATTTCAAAATATCTTTCACTGTTCTGTTAAAAATACAGAAACAGGAGAAGTATATAAGTTTGAAATCTCTGAAAGAAAGAACCAACTAAGAGAATTAGTAAGGTTTTTTAAACAAGTAGATTCTTACATAAAATGGGGTGATTTCTATACTATAGATTTAGAAATAAAATCTGAGATTATCTTTTGTGGATATAATAATCTACATTATGATAATCCTATAATAAACTATATTATAGAGTATGAAGACAAACTCATGAGTTATAATGTAGCTACAATATGTAGTTCTATATTTAACTTAAGTAGGACTATTACTACTTCTACAGAAGATGATATAGAAACTTGGAAACATTGGAAGTATCAGATTTGGTTTGATACTTTTGATTTACTTACTATGCTTTACTCTAATAAACTTAGAGTAGGTTTGAAAGAAATTCAAGTAACTATGCAATATCCTAATGTACAAGAATTTGTATGTGATTGGAGTAAGCCTCTTCCATTAGAAGATTTTGACAATATGATTGATTATAATATCAATGATATTGAATCAACTACAGAGCTTTTAAATAGATGTAAGAAAGATATTGACTTACGTATAGCTATTGAAGACGAATACGGTGTACGAGTCCTTAGTAAGGATGGTGTAAACATTGGAATGAAGATTTTAACTCAAAAGTATCTTGAAAAAACAGGTCTAACCTGGTGGGATATTGAAGGATTAAGATCACCAATGGATTATATACCATTAAAGGATGTAATACTACCGTTTATTAAATATGATAGTCCTATCTTACAGGAAGTACTAAATGATATGAAAAATCAGATAGTATCTCCTGGTAGAAAAGGCTACGAAAATAACTTCGTATTTAATGGTTTACGTTACACTGTAGGAGTAGGAGGGATTCATTCTAAAAATGATCCTGAAATTATTATTCCTAAAGAAGATGAAATGCTCATTGACATCGATGTCGCATCACTATACCCAAGTATGTTAATAGAATATGGATTTTACCCTAAACATTTAGGTCCTGAATTCTTAGAAGTATATTCTCAAATTAAAGATGAGAGAATAGAAGCAAAACATAATGGAGATAAAGTGAAAAATGAGACATTAAAGTTAGCGTTAAATGGTTTGTCAGGTAATCTACAAAATCAACATAACTTCTGTTATAGTCCTTTCGCAGTAATGCAAATTAGGATAAATGGACAGTTATTATTGCTAATGTTAGCTGAAAAGCTGACACAAATAGGATGCCGAATCGTCCAGGCAAATACTGATGGTCTGTTTGTATTACTTAAGAAGAGTATATATGAACAGGCTAATGAGATTTGTCGAGAATGGGAACAACTTACAAGACTTACTCTTGAAGAAGAGCGTTTTGAAGCTATGTACCAATATGCAATTAATGACTACATTGCAGTTAAAGAAGGATATAAGGAAACTAAAAATCCTGATTTAATTAAGACAAAAGGTATGTTTATTACTAAAGTACTATTAGGTAAGGGATTATCTGCAAAGATAATACCTGAAGCTATTATAAAGTACTTTGTAGATGGTATACCAGTAGAAGACACTATAAAAGGATGTACAGATATACGTAAATTCTTAATGTCTGAGAAAACTGGTAAACAATGGCATGTTGAATACATGAACCAAGAACAACAGCGAACTAATCGTTTCTATGCATCTACTAATGGTGGATACTTATGGAAATGGAAATATACAGGTCATGCAGAAGGTAAAGTAGTAGAATACTATGAACCTTATGTAGGAAGACAAAGCTATATTGCAAAAGAAAAGTCATATCAGAATATGCTTACTGCATCTGGTGTTACTCTTTTGAATAAGTTCGATGATAAACCAATTGAAGAACGCAAAATTAATTACAGATATTATCTTAGAGAAGCTCTAAAGATAATTGAAGAATTACAACCAAGACAATTAGAACTGTTTTAACAGAATCTAACATATTGTATCAAAATTTTAGGATTGTCATAAACTTTAATGCTTATGATACTAGAACTAGATACATCTCTATTAAACAAGTATAATATTTCAATAAATCAATTAGTATTTATTTCTCTTGTATTGAATGATAAACAACCTAATAATCAAGACATTCAGGAACTTCTCAGCCGAGTTAATGAAGAAGAGATACAAGAGTTAATTCAACGTAACATTGTTGTAGTAAATATTTCTGACAACAATCAAATTTATAGTCCTTCAAAAGAACTACTTGAGTCTATTAAGAAAGATAGAGAAAGTATGTTCAATGAGTTCTACGAAGTATTTCCAGTTTATGTTACAAGACCTGATGGTACAAAAGGTTTTCTAAGAGCAAATATAAACAAATGTAGAAAGGAATATAACCGTATCATAGGTAAATCCAAAGCAATGCACAATCATATTATGGCTTGTCTGAGGTACGAAATAGATGATAAAATGCGAACGGGCAAAATAGGTTATATGAAAACTATGTGGAAATGGCTCACTCAACATGAGTGGGAATGTTACGAAGAGCAAATGAACTTAGAACAACAAACAGCAAATAGTTATGGAACAGGAATCCTTTAAAACATTACCGTTTAAAACAATAGCTGAAGTAACAGATGAATCTGTTAGATATATTCAAGCTAGAAAGGATAAGACAATCGTGCCTTTAAAAACACGATGGTCTAAGTTCAATAAAGTCTGCTGTGGTGGATTAGAACCAAATATGATCTTAACAATCGCAGGAGGTTCAGGTTCTGGTAAATCAGCATTTGCAAATACGCTTGAAACTGATTTAATTGATTTAAATACCGATCAGGATATTGTAATCTTAGATTTTTCGTTTGAGATGCTTAGTTATAGACAAATTGGTCGAAAATTAAGTAATCGATTAAGACGCACTACCTCGGAATTATATAGTGCAAATGACAGTATAGATGATGCTACTTTAGACAAAGTTAAAGAAGAAGCAGAAAAAATTAAAAAGTATCAAATATTTTATATTGATACTCCTAGTACTGTAGAAAGTATCGAAAAAACTATAGATTATTTTCACGAAACAATAGCTAAGGATAAATGGCTTATTGTTATACTTGACCATGCCTTACTTGTAGAAGGCGAAAGTGAACGTGGAACAATAGTCGATTTACAGAAAATGTTTATTCGTAAAAAGAAATTATCTAATACGAGTATTATACAGATTTCACAGATGAATCGAAATATTGAACAACCTGATAGGATAAATAATCCTTCTATGCATTATCCTATGCGTAGTGATTTAGCTGCATCAGATGCAATATTCCAAGCTAGTGATTATGTGATAGCTTTATCACGTCCAGAATTACTTAATATACTTAGCTATGGAGTTAATCGCTTACCTGTAAAAGACAAGGTATATCTTCATTTCTTAAAAGTAAGAGATGCTGGAGAACCATGTATATTAGAGTTTAACAATGAGCTTAAGTATGGTAATCTGATAGAAGCTAGCCCGAATACTACAATGCAGCATACAGTAGTATTTAATAATAAAATAGGCTGAAATTATGAAAAATATTTTAACTATATCTCTTCCAAACAAAAAGTGTGATAAGAATGGTATTTATAAGAACTATTTGCTAAAGCGTTTAGCTCTTACTTATCCTGAGTTGTTAATCGATGGTATCGATACTGAAGAGACACCGTTTAGTTATCAGTATATTGGACCAAGCGATAAGATTCGTTTTGGTGCAGACTTATATTCTGCATGCGACGTAGCTAAGTATCGGAAGTGTACTTATTGTCCGTTTGCAGAAGAAAACTATAGCCTTGCAACACAGTTTGAATTGGCTATGAAAAAATTAGATGATTACGCTAAACTTCGCCGTGATTATCGTAAACCGTTATATGATTTCCGTTTGCCGGATGGTACTCCTGTTAAAGAGTACGGAAATTTTATTCAGGTAGGTTATAAACTTATCCCGAAGTATAATCGTGGATATATTATGTCTTTACCTCGCGAAGAAAAGACTATCATTAATAACGTTATTGTTATGATTAATAACAATACTGAAATTAATGCTTCATTAAATCTTTAATTTACTTTACAATATCAGATTTTTTCAGATTATATCAAATACTATCATATTAGATGTAAAGTAGTATAACCTAATTTATTATGTTAATACTACCAACTGAAAAGAATAAACCAAAGGTGCAGAATCCACGATTTCTGATACTTTTCGGTAAACCAAAAGCTGGTAAAACGACTTTACTTTCTATGCTTGAAGGTTGTCTCATTATAGACTTAGAAGGTGGTTCTGAGTTCTTAGAAGCACTTTCTATTCAAGCAAGAAGCGTTAATGATTTAGCTGAAATAGCAAATCAAATTAGACAAAAGATTACTCAAACAGGTACAAAACCCTATAAGTATATTGCAATTGATAATGCAACTCGCTTAGAGGAAATCTGTTTACCTTATGCTGCTACTTTATATCGTCAAACTCCTATGGGTAAGACGTATAAGGGTAATGATGTAAGACAGCTTCCTAATGGATCCGGTTATTTATATCTTAGAGAGGCAGTAAAGAAAGTAATTTTTATGTTTAAAGAACTATGTGATAACTTCATCCTCATTGGTCATACTAAAGATAAAATGATTAATAAGGATGGTGAAGAGCTTACAGAAATGGCAATAGACCTAGTTGGAAGATTAGGAGACATTGTTTGTGGTGAAGCAGATGCTGTAGGTTATGTCTATCGTAAAAAGAATGAGACTCATATCTCATTTGAAGGTGGAGATAACTCAGTACGTGAAGCTAGAGCTCCTCACTTAAGAGGAAAGAACATAGTTATTGCAGAAAGTAATGAGAACAATGAGATTACAACTCATTGGGATCGAATCTATTTACCAGAATAAAACACATTGATATGTATAGTAAAGAAAGAGCGCAACAGATAACAAAGAATGACGTTAAGTTTATTCCTGCAGGTATTCAAGAGAATGTAGCATTGAAAAGTGCACGTGTAGCTGAATCTCCTACAGGTAGAAAGTTTTTTGAAGTAGTATTTGAGAAAAACGGAGCAACTCTAACTCAAACAGAATGGAAGCCTGATAATAAAAACGGACAACTTAGTGATGAAGATGTACAGAGAAAGGAAGATAATCAGTTCTCTCGTACTATGCAGTTGCTTCTTTGTTTTTACAAAGACGAAGAACTTGTATTTAACGGTACTAATTTTGAAGAATTTGCAAAAGAAGTAGTAGACTATTTGAATAAAGCAGATAAGTCTAAACTTCTGCGTGTTAAAATTGTATATAACGATAAGGGTTATACTACTCTTCCGTCATATGCAAAATATACTTTTATTGAGCCTATGATATTGCCTGAAGGTCAAACTTCAGCAATTACAGAACTGCGTATTGACAATTTTACTAAGCCAGTAGTTGCAGATGTCGAGACACCTGTAGCTAATCCGGGTCCTAGTGAAAGCATCAGTATCTCACCTACAGTAGAAGCTGCAGTAGAGAACAATGCAGAGAATCCTTACGGATTGCCGTTTTAATAGGACAATAAAATCCTAAGTCTACGCTAGGCATAATATAGCGATACGTGAGTAGCATACCGCCATGTGAGTCTTTAGACAAAATAATGGATTACTAATAGTATGCACTCACGTTTTTTTATTTGTAGAACTAAAAAATCAATTTTTATATGAGATTATCAAAATTTATTAATAAAACTTTCCTTAAGAAAACAGGTACAGATGCAGAGATAGTAGATACTAAGTACACAATTCAAAACATTAACACCAGAGATGGAGTTAATGTAAAACGAGATGAATTGAAAGTAGGAGATATTATCTATGCCGCTATATCTACTACTATAAAAGAAAATGGAAAGAAAAAGCGATTAAACTTAAGAAAAGATATCTACCAACTTAAAGACTCATATGGTAGATTTACGTTTATCGATTATCTTGGTAATGAGTACAAGACATCTTTGACGGCTATTAAGATTATTAATTGTTTATCTGCTAAGCAGAAAGAAGCAGAAATAAATGATTTACTTGATAAGCATGAAAAAGAACTTATAGAAGCAGAGAGACTAAAGTATCTAGAGGAGAGTAAACGACTAGGATTTAAGTTTACTGACCTTGAGCCAGAAGATAAGTTACGTAGAACTATTGACGCTGGCATAAAGAATATATGGATGGTTGGTCCAGCAGGATGCGGCAAGAGTACAATGGCAAGAAATGTAGCTAAAGAGCTAGAATTACCTTACCTTTGTATTAGTTGCGGCATTGGTACTTCGGCTACCGAGTTTATTGGTTATAAGTATCCGACGCGTGAAAAGACTCGTTTTGCAGAGTTTTACGCTGAGCCATCTATTATATTGATTGACGAGATAACTGCATTAGATCCTGCAGTTGCACAGATCTTAAATGCAGCGTTAGCTAACGATGAAATTGAGACTACTACGGGCTTAGTTCATCGACATCCAAACTGTATTATTATTGCTACTAGTAATACTTTTGGTTTTGGGTGTGATCGTCAATATGTAGCAAATAACCAGTTAGATGCGTCCACTATAGACCGCTTTGTTGGTGGTATTGTAGAGGTTACGTACTCTGCTAAATTTGAAGACAGATACGATGCAGAAGTTGTTGAATATGTTCGAATTCTTAGAGCTTTCGTTCAAGAGCAGAACTTACGAAAAGTATGTTCAACTCGTATGATCCAAGCGGGTCATAATCTCAAATATCATCATTTCATGGATTGGAAATGGCGTCTGACTATTAACTGGACAGACAATGAGAAAGAGCAGTTAACTAGATGGTTAACTGAAAAAGGGATAGAAAAAGCTAATAAGAAACATTAAAACAACTTCTATATGGTAGAATTATCTTATACGTACGATAGCATTAGTAAATTTTATGAAGACGCTCTTCATCCTACACCTGAGGGTAATATAGAAGATACTTTGCGTCACTTGCAAACTGAGGAGAAAAGCTTTAGAGGTAATGATATTGCAACCATTAAAAAGAGTCAATATAGTTACACTAAAGGTCTAGCTGAAATGAAAAAGCTAGATTTAAATCTTAATTTAGGTGGTTCAAAGAGATCTTATAAATGGGATGAAACTGATGGTGATGATATTAGCTATGATCGACTTATAGACGGTTTTCCAGCTATGAAAAGACGAATTAAAAGTCATGGAATAGGAAGTGGACGTTTAGTAAACATATATGTAATAATATCTGAAAATTGTAACATTGGCTCACAAGAGATGCTCGTTAAAGCTTATACTGCAATGCAGATTATAGATTTACTCGAGAATCTAGGATATCGTGTAGCAATATATTCTTGTGATTGTACTCTTGATTCAAGTGGTACATATAGAGGAGAACAAGGTGTTAAATACACAATACAAGTATGTTTAAAACGGCACGAAGATTCTTTGAATCAAGGATTAATACTTAATGGAATTAGTCCTTGGTTTTTTCGCTATTATTTATTTGCTCATCAAAAGGGTAGATATAAAAATGGTCGGGGAATGGGAAGAGCTGTAGAAATGGAGCTTGAACAAACTAGAGAAAATATTGTTATTAATCACGGAGAGTGCCTAAATAAAAGATCTGCTGATAGCAAAATAAAGCAGATAATAAAATTATTCGGAATAGATTGATACGTTATGCAATAAATAGCAGCTATGCCTAAATCCTGCATAGTGGTGTACAAAGATAGGTGTGAGTCCTATGATACGAAGTTTATTTCGACATCTTTTTAGGAAGTATAGCTTTTATCACTAGATGAAAGATTTTACTGTCCTATAAAAATGGTAGCAGTACTGAATAGGGAATAGATGACTTCTGTTTAACAGATATAGGGCTATTGATTTCTTGTATTGATTACTACTATTTTCGTGTGAACACAAAGATGTAAAGTAATTTTCCAGAGATTATTCATATATTGTCTAATATTTTTTTAAACTTTACGCCAATGTAAAAAATAACATATAATAACAGATTTTATCCTATAGTAGTGAGAGCTATAGGATATACGGGAGATGCGTTAACTGTAATAGGTAGTACAGGTCGCCGAATGGGGATAGCGTGTGGTATGGTTCGAATCCATCCTCTCCCACACTAACGCGTACAGGATATGTATGATAAAAGAAGGGTAAAGAAACCCACAGAATGTATTACTTTAGATTATATATTATCTAAGGTAACCGAATACGACATATATGCTCATTACTTAGGGCAATTCAAAGTAGGAGCTATCTATAATAGTCCATTTCGTAAGGATAAAAACCCTTCTTTTGGAGTTTATTATAGTAAGCGAACAAAGCAGCTATTATTTAAAGATCATGGTACAGGAGAATGTGGAAATGTAATTAAGTTTGTGTCCTTATTTACAGGAATAACAAATTATAATGATATCCTTAAAGATATTATTAAACAATTACACATTACTCCTGATACTACTTTAGATAAT
>ULUP01035709.1_pt1 | contig 25746 bp, 20 predicted proteins | sample 1958581 | NCBI WGS metagenome assembly ULUP01 (sample SAMEA4835763, study PRJEB28245) | human gut metagenome | biome: gut microbiome; material: fecal sample | place: Denmark | collected 2008 | reverse complement strand
CGTCAGAAGATTACGAGTGAGGACGCCGAAGACCGTGATATCATTGCAATGTCGCGGCTTCAGGACGAGGCGGTCGTACAGGTATTCTTTATCCGCGGCGGAAAATTGATCGGACGGGAACATTATTATCTCACGGGAGTGCAGGAAGAAGAGGACAACCATGTGCTTGGTGCTTTTATCAAGCAGATGTATGCCGGAACGCCGTACATACCGCGGGAATTGTGGACGGAAGAAGCACCGGAAGACAGTGAGGCGATCTTGGAATGGCTGTCAAAAAAACGTGGACACAAAGTTTTTTTCCGACATCCGAAACGTGGTTCGAAAGAGCGGCTTTTGGATCTTGCCAAACGAAATGCGAAAATGGTTCTTTTGCAGGACGCGGAGAAGTTAAAGAGAGAGTGTGCGAGGACACTTGGTGCGATGGAAGAGATTCAGGAACTGCTTGGTATGAGCGGATTGCACCGCGTCGAATCTTACGATATTTCCAATATCAATGGATTTGAGACAGTCGGTTCCATGGTAGTATTTGAGGATGGGCGTGCGAAGAAAAATGACTACCGCAAATTCCGCATTCGCAGTGTGACCGGACCGGATGATTATGCTTCGATGGAAGAACTTTTGACGAGACGATTTACTCATGGACAGCGGGAAGATCTCGATGAGACGGACGCATTCCGTCTGTTCCCGGATGTCATCTTTATGGATGGTGGTAAGGGACAGGTAAATATTTGTGAAAAGGTTTTGGAAAAATTGAAAATATCGATTCCGGTGTGCGGTATGGTAAAGGATGACCACCACCGGACAAGAGGACTTTATTTCCAAAATAAGGAAATCCCTATCGACACACATGGACAGGGATTTCGTTTGATTACCAGAATACAGGATGAGACGCACCGCTTTGCCATCGAATATCATCGGCAGATCCGCGGAAAAGCACAGGTGCATTCCATCCTGGATGACATTCCGACGGTCGGTCCGGCCAGACGAAAGGCACTGATGCGCCGCTATGAATCGCTTGATGCCATCCGTCAGGCGACGGTCGACGAATTAAAAGAATTGCCGGAGATCAATGAAGCCTCCGCTGAGGCCATCGTCTCCTTCTTTGCCGGTCAGGCGAAAGAAGGAAAATGATACGTTTGATCTAACGGAATTTCGGATAATCATAAGTGTACGAAGCCTTTTTCGAATAGCAGTTACTGAAAAGCATGATTCGCTGTGCAATCTTTTCTGCATACCAAGGATCTGTCGCGTATTGGTGGCTCAGATTGCTTGGATTGTAGCGGAATTTAAAAATGGTATTCTGCTTTGGTGTGGCTTTAAAATAATTTTCACGGATAAATTTGGCGGCTCCGTAGATGGCTTTGTCTACGGAAGTCCAGCCCTGATAATAGGCATACGATGTCGCACCCACACGTGGGTCGCTGTCGTATGCTTTTATTCCATAAAGGTTGTAAACTTTGACACTCTTTTTAATGTTTTTTGTAATAAATTTGCCACCGCGTCTTGCGTATGACGGAAGTGCTACTTTTGTGATGCGGTTTCCGCGGGCAAGTGAACTGCGTCCGTAAGCGGACTCGATAAAGGTCTGTGCGGCAAAATACATCGGATCAATTCCTTCTTTTTTCGCAGCAGCGAGCATCACGTCGCCTTTTCCGTACAAGACACTGCGTGTCGGAGAAGACCCATTATTTTCACACGAATCCTTAATAAAATAGTTAAATGTCGAGATGAATTTTTTCTCATCCACTTCGCGGTACTGGTCGAGACGCAGATATTGGAATCCATACGTCGTATCTTTTTTGTAATTTACCAGCCGCTTAAATTCGGCAAGTGAGGCACGTCCGACACGGCTTTTCTGGATACTTGCATAGGTGTTCAAATTCCAGTTGTACGGTGTGAAATAATGTTTTCCGACAAAATTCAAAACCGGTTTGGACAACTGTGCGACACCCAGATCTTTGTCCCACAGATAATTGATTCCCAGCGCCTTGACAATCTCGCGGAAGGGAACCAAAATTGTCTTAATCTTGGATTTTCCATAGGTAACAGAAATCGGTGCCTGCGGGAGTGTGCTGTTTTTCTGGTTGACCGTCATCGTCGTATCGCCAAGATGCATGATAACGATTTTATTGTTTTTCGTCACTTTAATCTTTTTGATTTTCTTATAATAATGATAACTTGCTTTGATGCCCTGTTTGGCAAAGGCCTCTTTCAAAGGCACCATAACCGTTCCATTGATCGTGACAGCAGGTGTCCGTGTCAAATTCAATGCTTTTGATTCGTACACGACGTTGATGCTTTCCCCGGTATAGCGGTAGGTCTGCCCGTCTATCGTGTAAGATACGCCTTTTCCTTTTCCGGTCGCCTCATTGATCGTAGAGGACCTCGAAGACGAAGAGGAAGGCGCCGGGGTGGCAAATGCCTCAGAAATCGAGATTGCCTGCGCTTGTGGTGCAGGGGTTTGTGCCAATATGCTGCTGCAGAGAAGCAGCGCTAAAGTGTATTTTAAATGTTTCATCGGAAAGATCCTTTCATAAATTTATGATTTGAAGTATACACAATTTTGGAAAGAAAATCAAGAATTCCACCGTTCTTTTTTTCTCACATCCCGCATATTTTTTACAAATGACAAACGATGGGTACGTGGCGATGCAGGTGATTCAGGCGGTCAATGGATGGCTGTTTGGCGGTCCGGTTCTAATTCTTTTATTTGGCATTCATGTCTATTTTACAATCTACACGGGAGTGGTACAGAGAAAACTGGGAACCGGGATTCGCTTGTCACTTCGTGGAAATGGAACGGAAAAGAAGGGAATGAGTTCATTCGGAACTCTCACAACGACATTGGCGGCGACGCTTGGAACCGGTAATATTATCGGAGTTTCGACTGCAGTCAGTCTCGGAGGACCCGGGGCGGTGTTTTGGTGCTGGCTCACCGGCGTGCTCGGGATGGCGACCACATATGCGGAGACGACGTTGTGCTGCACGTACCGGGAAACGCAGGGCAGAGAACCGGTCGGTGGAATGATGTATGTATTGAAAAATGCGCTCGGGAAGAAAAAATTGGCATCTTTTTACAGCTTTTTTATCTGTTTTTCAGCCTATTTTGCCGGATGCACCACACAGTCCAATGCGATTTCAGAAACGTGCCGGGGTATCTGGGAACTGCCGAAATGGCTTGTGGGAATTATCGTGGCATTGACGGTGGGACTGGTTATCCTGCAGGGAGTAAAATGGATCGAAAAAGCGAGTATGATGATCGTGCCGGCGATGGCACTTCTTTTTGTGGCGGGATGTCTGTTTTATCTTGTGCTGCATATCGGCTATTTCCCGGCGGCAATCCGGCAGATTGTAACTTCCGCCTTTTCACCACGGTGTGCCGCGGCTGGCGGACTCGGCTACACGGTAGGGGCAGCAGTGCGGTACGGAGTGGCAAGAGGACTTTTTACCAATGAGGCAGGACTGGGAACTTCCGGAATTGCGGCGGCTTGCGGAGAAGAAAAGATTTCGCCGGAGGAGCAGGGATTGATTTCCATGACGGCGACTTTTTGGGACACGGTCGTTTTGTGTGCGGTGACAGGAATTGTCGTTGTCATCTATCAGGCAAAACATGCCATCGCGAAAAGCGGGATGGCGAGCGGACTTTTGGTAAAAGAAGCATTTGCCGAACTTCCGTTAGGCGGCACGGAGATTATCGGCGTGGCAACCGTTGCTTTTGCGGTCGCTACCCTGATCGGGTGGTCTCTTTTTGGCAAAGTGGCGGCAGAATTTCTGGGCGGGAAACAGCTGACCCGCACCTATCAATACATTTACGTCATCATGATCTTTGCCGGCGCGGTGATGCCGCTTGGATTTGTGTGGGAAATCACGGATTTTGTCAATTTATTTTTGCTGGTTCCCTCGGTGTACACATTGCTTTGCTGCCGGAAAATACTCCGAAAGAAGTAGAAAAAGGATTCCTTTTTGTGAGAAATTTTCCCCTTGTAGTTTCGGACAATTCATAGTACAATAAAAGCGAGAGTTTGAGGTAAATATCGAAAGGAATGGATAGATATGAAAAAGCAGGTTGCAGTAATTTTTGGTGGAAAATCTTCGGAACACGAAGTGTCATGTCACTCTGTGCTCAATGTTATCAAGGGATTTTCGCCGGAAAAATATGAGATACATTTGATCGGAATTACGAAGGAAGGACATTGGATCTATGTGCCGGACGCGACAGCAATCGAGGATGGCAGCTGGTATAATGGCAAAAAGACCGCTATTATTTCGCCGGATGCTATAAACTCCGGGATTTATGTATGTGATGACGAGGGACATTATGAACGTCAGAAAATCGATGTGATCTTTCCCGTCCTTCATGGAAAATTTGGAGAAGACGGTACGATTCAGGGCGTGTTTGAAATGTCAGGCATTCCGTATGTCGGATGCGGTGTGCTCTCTTCTTCGGTAAGTATGGATAAAATTTCCACGAAGATTTTTGTGGAGAAACTGGGAATCCGCCAGGCGAAATTTGTCGCAGACATTGCGCCGGATCTGAGTGAACTTGATCACACGGTCGCAGAGGTAGAGGAAAAACTGGGATATCCGGTTTTTGTAAAACCTTCGAATGCCGGTTCTTCCTGTGGTGTCAGCAAAGCGGAAAACCGTGAGGAATTAAAGGCAGCAGTGGAACTTGCCAAAAAACATGACACCCGTGTTTTGATCGAAGAAATGATCTGCGGACATGAAGTAGAATGTGCGGTTCTCGGCGGACGTGATCCAAAAGCATCGAAAGTCGGAGAAGTTGTGGCAGCGGCAGAATTTTATGATTACGATGCCAAATACAATAATTCCGAATCCAAAACAGTCATTGATCCGGACACCGTGCCACAGGCATCGAAAGACAAAGTACGCGAAGATGCCGTAGCTATTTTTAAAGCGGTAAGCGGATTCAGTCTGTCACGTGTAGATTTCTTTATTGAAAATGAAACGAATGATGTGGTGTTTAATGAAATTAACACGCTTCCAGGATTTACCAATATTAGTATGTATCCGATGCTTTGGGCAGATATGGGACTTTCCATCACGGAATTGATCGATCGTATCGTAGAAACTGCTTACGAACGATAATAATTTGGCGAAACGAAGGGAAAGATAAAGTCATGAAGAAAGATGTAAAGATATCGATTGCCGGACTGCATGAAAATGGCACGACGGATTCGCTGGAAGTGATCTCTTTTGGAGAAATGTATGAAGAAAACGGCGAAACAATCGTAAAATACGAGGAAGCAATGGATGATGTCGAGGGCGAAGACTGTGAGATGGTGCAGAGCCAGCTTAAAATTCGGGACGGACAGGTGGAAATTCTGAAAGAAGGTGGTACGCGGACGCATATGGTATTTGTAAAAAATCAGGACATGCTTACGTATTATTCCACACCTTTCGGGGAACTGGAAATCGTAATTCACACGGATCGGCTGGAACACCGGAAGCTTGACAATGGATTTCATGTGGAACTCGAGTACGCATTGGAAGTGAATGCGGCGCACATGTCCAACTGCAATGTAAGGATTCAAGTGGAAGAATTGGAGGGACGAGTATGAAATTTACAAAAATGCATGGAACAGGAAATGATTACGTTTATGTAAATTTGTTTGAAGAGACAATCTCGGATATTTCGGACGCGGCGATTCGTGTAAGTGACCGTCATTTTGGAATCGGTTCGGATGGTTTGATCGCCATCGCTCCGTCGGATGTGGCAGACTGCCGCATGATCATGTACAATGCAGACGGAACGGAAGGCGCGATGTGTGGGAATGGCATCCGCTGTGTGGCCAAATATGCTTACGATCACGATATTGCGAAAAAAGAGCATATGACGATCGAGACAAAAAGCGGCATCAAAACCATTGATCTGACGGTGGAAAATGGAAAGGCTGCCTATGCGAAAGTCAACATGGGAAAAGCAATCCTTGATCCGAAAAAAATACCGGTAAAAGCAGAAGGTGATACGTTTATTTCTCAGGAAATCATGGTCGGAGATAAGCCATATACCGTCACCTGCGTGTCCATGGGAAATCCGCATTGCGTCGTATTTACCGAGGGAATCGATACTCTTGATCTGGAAAAAACAGGACCTGGATTTGAACATCATCCTCTTTTTCCTGACCGCATCAATACGGAGTTTGTCGAAGTGATCGATGAACATACATTGAAAATGCGTGTCTGGGAGCGCGGAGCCGGGGAGACGATATCGTGTGGCACCGGAACTTGTGCCAGTACCGTAGCGGCCGTTCTCAATGGCTATTGTCCGCGCGGCGAGGAAATCGCGATACAGATCCGCGGAGGTGTGCTTTATGATACCTACCTCGAAAATGGAGACGTTGTCATGCGAGGTCCGGCAGTAGAAGTATTTCATGGAGAATGGAGGGAATAACAATGGCAGCGATAGAAATTAATGCAGAAAATTTTGAAGAAAAAGTAATTCGATCGGACAAACCGGTTTTGGTTGATTTTTGGGCAGTATGGTGTGGACCATGCAGCATGATGTCACCGATCATTGAGCAGATTGGCGAGGAACTTGCGGACAAACTTATCGTCGGCAAAGTCAACTGCGATGAAAATATGGAACTTGCCCAGCAGTACAAAGTAGCAGGCATTCCGGCATTTTTCCTTTTTAAAGGAGGAGAAGTGGTGACGAAAGCGGTCGGAGCGATGTCCAAAGACGAGCTTCTTGCAAAGATTGAACCGCATCTGGTATAACGAAATAAGAAAAGGGGATGCCGCCATGCAAAGCGACATCCCTTATTTTTATGCCTTTTTGTTTTCTTTCGCTTATATGCGGATGTCGATATTTTGTCCAAGTCCCGGATTTACCGACTGTTCCATCATCTGCACGAGCTGAATGCCCTGTGCTTCCTGTAGATCCATCGTCTTTTTCAACACCTGCGTGCTGACACCCTGACTGATCTGCAGTTGTGAGTTCATCATCGCGTATGACGCGATATCCATTCCATCGCTTATCTCCATAAGGACACCCCCTTTTATTAAGGATATTATAACATGGGGAGGGGAGAATGTAAAGGTGGGAAAAGGGAAAAATGTACTTGCAAAAACTAGTGGACTATGTTACACTAACGGTAAGCAGAAAATCTATCATTTCAAGGATATCTATTTTCTTACATAAATGAAAAGAGCCAAACTGCTGATGTTCCCATAGAAAACAGAATGAGATGCAGGGAGGCGGATTTCAGAAGCCTCCCGGAAATGGAGGGTGTATGGTAAGAAAAGATTTGGTTAAAAACCAAAAATGGCTGGAGAAGATCCAAATTAAGAATGATGTTGTCTTTTGTACTGTTTTTCTGGATGAAGAGGACTGCAGGGAATTGCTGCAGCGTATTCTGGGAATGCACATTGTGAAACTTAAGGTTGTGCTGAATCAGAAAGCAATCCAAAATAATATTTTTCAAAAGGGAACGAGACTGGATATCTATGCTGAAGATGACAAAGGAAATATGTACGACATTGAGATGCAGCTTACGAAAACAAGAGAATTGGTGCCTCGAAGTCGATATTATCATTGTGAGATGGATGGTCATCAGATTGCGACAGGAGAGACGTACGAGGAGCTAAAACAGTCGATCGTGATCTTTTTGTGTGATTTTGACCTTTTTCACAAAGATCAAAGTGTGTATACGTTTGAAATGAGATGCAATGAAGATCCGACGATTTGTTTGGACGAAAAGAGAAAAACCATTTTTGTTAATCTGCACGGAAAACGTGATGGATTGTCGGAGAAACTTCGAAATCTCCTGGATTATCTGGAGACTTCGGTGCCAACCGATGAGTTTACGAAAAGTCTCGAACGAAAAGTAGAAGAAGTGAAGAGCAATGATGAATGGAGGGATAATTTCGTGACACTAGAGCAAAAAATTCAACTCGAAGTGAGAGAGGCCAGCGAGCGCGCTCGCGAGGCTGCGCTTGTCGAAGGTCATGCAGAAGGCCATGCAGAAGGGATTGCAGAAGGCCGCCTGGAAGGAGCGGAAATTAATCTGCTTGCACAAATCTCTAAAAAACTTGCCAAAGGCAAATCTGTAGCACAGATTGCAGATGAATGTGAGGAGACGGAAGAACGCATTTGTGAGTTAATGAAGAAACTGTAAATGAATTAAGATGGGAACAGTTAAGCTGCCTTGAAAAATTTTTAAAAAATTTTTGGGGCAGCTTTTTAGCAAGTCCATACTTTGGGACACCATTCTATGATATAATGGACACATAAGAAAAACTTAGAGTAAAAGTAACTATTCAGGACGCCCCTCCTCCACATTCGCATTTCGAACATTTCGTGTTCTTTTCTCGCCTTTGACAAGGCTAAAAATGCTCATATGTGGAGGGGAGCCCTATTAGGATCTCAATGTATGGAAATCAAAGTTTCTTACGTGCAAGCACGACGATTCATTGATTTCCATACATTGGATCCTGAATAGTTACGAGTAAAAAATTAAGAATGAAACAATTAGGAGGCGGTTATCATGAAGAAGGGCAACACACCAAAGTATGAGATTTTAGCACTTTTGGTTTTGGCATTTATTGTCATAGCAGCCAGAAATGTACCGGACTATATAAGTAAGCATATATGGGGGTATGGAGAATGCTGGGCAAGTGACTGCCATGAAAAACGGTTTTCAGAAGATAGTTTATATTGCAAGAAACACCAGGAAGAGGCAGATAAAGAAGGAGAAGAAAGAGAACAGTCGGAATCGACAGAATCTTCGAGTTATTCATCAAGTACCTATTCTACAAGTACGACAAGACCGTCTTCGACGAAAAAACCATATCATTACGATTCGAGCTCGAGCAGTTCGTATTCGAACAAATCGAGTTACTCGGGTTCGTCCAAGAGCAAAAAATCGTATTCGAATCCTTATGAATCCTACGACAAAGGATATGAGGATGTGTATGAGGATGGCGATTATGACGATGACCGGTATAATAGTGATTCGGATTATGCAGATGGAGTGGACGATGCGATAGATGAGGACGAAGAAGGAGATTGGTAAATTAAACTATTTACAGAAATTTGGTTCATATGGTACAATAAAATTATATATCGGGAGGAAAGGATAAAGGAAAATGATTACAGGAGAACTGAAGAATAAAGTTGACAGAATATGGGAGACATTTTGGACGGGTGGTATAACCAATCCCCTGGACGTCATAGAACAATTTACGTATCTTTTATTTATCAAGCAGCTGGATGATGTGGAGACGACAAAAGAAAGTGAAGCAAATTTTTTAGGAATAACCTATGAATCGATGTTTCCGGGAGATTGTCAAAAGTACCGTTGGTCGAAATTTAAAAACTTAGGCTCAGCAGAAGAAATGTATGACGTTGTATTGAATGGTGTATTTCCATTTATTAAAAATCTTCATCAAGATGGAGATTCCGCGTATGCTCGCTACATGGGAGATGCCATATTTAAAATTCCGACACCTGCAATGCTTACGAAGATTGTGGATGGGATAGATCAGCTTGAATTGGGAGATGCGGACACGAAGGGAGACTTGTACGAGCATTTACTTTCTAAAGTAGCGACGGCAGGAACAAATGGACAATTTCGTACTCCGCGTCACATCATTAAAATGATGGTTGAGTTGGTGAAGCCGGAACCGGGCGATATTATTATAGACCCAGCGATGGGAAGTGCGGGATTTCTGATAGAAGCCCAGCAATATCTGAGAGATCATCATGGTGAGATGTTTCTTGATGCAAAAGCATTGGAACATTTTCATAATTCAATGTTCTTTGGAAATGATATGGATCGAACGATGCTTCGAATCGGTGCGATGAATATGCTTTTGCATGGAGTGGATAACCCCAATATATCTTATCGGGACAGCCTCTCAGAACAGAATACGGATGAAGAAAAATATACATTGGTACTTGCCAATCCGCCATTTAAGGGAAGTCTTGATTATGAAGCGGTTTCTGCAGATTTGCTGAAAGTTGCTAAGACGAAAAAGACGGAACTTTTATTTCTTGCGTTGTTCCTTCGGATTTTGAAAAAGGGAGGACGAGCTGCAGTTATTGTACCAGACGGAGTTTTGTTTGGGGCTAGTAAAGCACATAAACAGATACGAAAGGAAATATTGGAAAATAATAAGCTGGATGCTGTAATATCCATGCCAAGTGGAGTGTTTAAACCTTATGCCGGTGTCTCCACAGCGATTTTGGTTTTTACAAAAACAGGAAGTGGTGGAACCGATAAAGTATGGTTTTACGATATGAAAGCAGACGGACTCAGTTTGGATGATAAGCGGCAGGAAGTAGCTGAAAATGATATCCCGGATATCATTGAACGTTACAATAATCTTGACAAGGAAGCAGAGCGTAAACGAACAGAGCAAAGCTTCATGGTAGATTTGGATGAAATTGTAAACAATGATTACGACTTGTCGATTAACAAGTACAAAGAAATTGTATACGAGGCAGTGGAGTATCCACCTACGGAAGAAATTATTAGTGAAATCGAGGAAATTGAAAATACGATTCAGACAGAAATGGCTGAATTGAAAAAGTTACTGAACTTATAGAAAATAGGCACTTCAAGTGATTGAAGCCAAAGGACAGCCACCTGATGGAGTGACTATCAGGTGGTAAAAAATCGCGAAAGGAGAAACCGACAAATTTTAATTTGTCTAAGCCATGTATTTCTGATGAGAAGATTTAACATTGCTTTGATTTACCATAGCATATTGCATCGTCGTATCAATTTGAGAATGCCCCAAAATTCGCTGTACCTGTTCTATCGGCATACCTTTATCAATTGCCCTGGTAGCCATCGTCCGCCTAAATTTATGAGGATGAATCCTATCAAGTTCCAGACTTCGTCCAAGCTGCCTGAGCCGTATCTCCACACCACTTATTTTCAAGCGGTCATGCGGAGAATCTAATGTTACAAATAATGCTGAATTTTGATCGTTTCTACTTAATATGTACTCCTTTAAATGCACTTTGGCTTTCGCATCAAAATATACCTTTCTCTCCTTGTCTCCTTTCCCATACACGACACATTCTCTGCCTTCCAGATCAATGTCATCAATATTCAAATTTACCAATTCTCCAACTCTTATGCCGGTAGAATACAATAAATCAATCATTGCCAAATCACGAATTTCTTTACAATTATCACGAAGTTTTTCTATTCCTTCATCGGTGATAACATTTTTCACCACCGTCTTCGTTTTAATTTTGTGGATTCTTCTCATCGGGCTTTTCAGAATATAATCCTCTTCTTCCAGCCACGAAAAGAAACTCGATATATTTCTACGAATGTTGTCAATTGTAACATTCGAACATCCATTTATCTTTTGATAATCCGCTAAATAAGCGCGTATTTCTTCCGTTGTAATTTTTCTAACTTCCGTATCTGTCTGTTTAAGCAAATGTTCAACCGTAACGGCATAATATTGAATTGTGCGTTCCGAACACCCCTCAATCTTCTTGGCATCTAAAAACATTTTCAAAAATTCTTCATTTGTGATGTGTTTTTTATCTAATTCATTTTCTGAAAATGTTTTCAGAACTACTTCCTGCAGTTTTTTCATCTGAGGAATTGACAGATATGCTGACATCTCATTAAGTATTGTTACAATTTTTTCTTCCATGTTGGTATACTCCTTTCAAGTGTACCAACATCCTGCAACCAATAAAATGTAAAATATTCAAACAGTTTTCCCACTGATAATTACCTATTTTAGCCAAAATATTGTTGCATTAATGAATCAAACAATAATTGTGTTTTTTCAAGTGCTTGTTGAATTTCAACTTTTGATTTGTATATCTGCTTTAGGAATTCACAATACTGTTCAAGCAGTGCCTTTTCAGGTATTGGAATCATCATTGCATTAAGTTTTGCCTGATTAAGCTTTGGTTGTGCTGAACCAGTAATATTCTCCGAAATATCAATAAGCGAAAAATAAATCTCAACATATTTTTGGAGGCTCATTTCATCAAACTTTACAACATGAGCATGATTATTCACCCAAACTTTTCCTGAAACTGAAAATGCAATAGGTGTTGAACGCATTAGTAGATTTGCTCCATCTTCAGATACCAATAAAATATCTTCGTCAAAAATATAATCTTCAACATAATCTACAATCCCCGAAGCACCATAGTAAGGGTAAATGCCTTCCACTCTGTCTCCAGAAGAAATTGGTTTTCTTCGTGAATCCAAATTCTCACAAATACTATCGAATCTCTTCTTTTCCCAATTAAATGGATTAATAATTGGATCACCAAACATCTCGACAAATCGGGCTTTAATGAGGTCGTCTAAAGCAGCTAATTCTTTTGTTCTTTCATCAATAATTCTATTAACCTTATCAAGAACATTTATTATTTCGGACTGCTCGTCTAATGAACGAACTTCAATCTGAACCTTTTTTAAATATCCTGCAGATATATTTGGCTGAGTTCCACCAACACCATCATTAACAAACTTTTCTTTTTTGCTTCTTAAAAAAAAATAAAGATATTCCGGAAGTATTTCTTCACTCTTTTTAAAGGCAGCACAAGCCTGATTAGTACATGCTGGGAAGTTTAATATTGATGTTGCACCTATAGTTGCGCCATACATTGCAATTAGTACCGTGTCGGACTCATACATTTTAGCCGAAGAATTATTGAGACCTTCTTCTGTTATAAAATCTTCTACTTCATACAAGTACTCTGATTTAAGATCTCCAGTTTTAACCCAGGGAATATCTCCACCATAATATTCTGGATGTGTTTTTGAAGGAGTTCCACCTGAACCAATTTCAAAAACATCGCCTAGCTTTTTTTTCATTTATCATCCCCACAAATTAAAATTTGTAGTGATCTTGCAGAACAGAATATTGGATTGACATAAAAGCGGTCAGATGCTATTATAATAGTTAGAAAGGTGCTACCGATAGACGGTTAGCCTGATAAAATCAGTAAGTCAAAAATGACCGCTCAGTTTTCCAGACTAGGGGCGGTCATTTTTGTTTGTCGGAATAAAAGTATGAAGGTTAAACTTGGAGATGTGTGTGAACGAGGTACATCAAATCTCAGACAGTCAGATGTTGTTGGTAAAGGTGGAGATTACCCTATATATGGAGCTTCTGGTTATATAGGTGATGTGGACTTTTATCATCAAGAAAAGTCGTATGTTGCTATTGTGAAGGATGGTGCAGGGATAGGGAGAACTATGTTGTGTCCAGAAAAATCCTCTGTGATTGGAACGATGCAGTATCTTTTGCCTAAAGATGCTATTTTGCCACAATATCTTTATTATGTTGTAAAATATATGCATTTAGAAAAATATTTTTCAGGGGCAACTATTCCGCACATTTATTTTAAAGATTATAAAAATGAGCAATTCAACTTAGATACATTGAAAAAACAAGCAATAATTGTAAAAATTCTTGGTAAATGCGAAGAGGTAATTGCAGCTAGAAATAAACAATTAAATGCTTTAGACGAATTAATCCAAGCCCGATTTGTCGAGATGTTTGGTGATCCAGTCTGTAATTCGCATGACTTACCGGAAGCAACACTTCCAGAATTAGGGGAATTTGGGAGAGGGGTATCAAAACATCGACCACGAAATGATTCAAACTTGTTAGGTGGAAGGTATCCACTGATTCAAACAGGTGATGTTGCGACTTCTGAACTGTATATTACATCCTATACTAATACCTATTCGGAATTAGGGTTAAAACAAAGCAAAATGTGGAAGAAAGGAACACTTTGTATTACTATTGCAGCAACCATAGCGAAAGCGGCAATTCTAGCATTTGATGCGTGTTTTCCAGATAGTGTTGTGGGGTTTATAGCTAACGAAAAGACAAATAATGTTTTTGTTCATTACTGGTTTACTTTTTTCCAATCTATACTTGAGGCACAAGCACCTGAATCAGCGCAAAAGAATATTAATTTAAAGATTCTTAGTGAACTGAAGATTATAGTGCCAAAGAAGGAGCTTCAAGACGAGTTTGTAACTTTTGTCAACCAAGTCCACAAATCAAAACTTGTAATAAAAAACTTGCTGCAAATATATAAGCATCAAATACAGATGTGAAAATAAAAAACTAGATACAGTCTCAAACAGATCTTGTACTTGCATGGGTGTGTTGGAGCTGGGAAAATAAGGGAGGAAGCATATGAGTTCTAATTTTGAGTTTTTAACGGGAATTTATGATGAATTTGCAAAGGAAGCCAAAGAAGCGGAACAGAGTTTGGTTGTTTCGCCTTCTACGTGTGCTATTTTGTCACGAAGAGCATTGGAATTAGCGGTTCGTTTTGTGTTCACTTTTGACAACGAATTGAAACTGCCGTATCAGGATAATATCTCTTCGCTGATACATGAAAGGACATTTCGGAGTATCATTGAGCCGCGTTTATTTCCGATGCTCAAATATGTTATTTGGCTGGGAAATAAGGCGGTACATACCAATAAAAAGATAACACGAGATGATGCCATTGTATCACTTCGTGATTTGTTTGAGTTTTGTGACTGGATTGATTACAGCTATTCACGTGTGTACAAGGACAAGCAGTTTGATGAGTCGATTTTGCCGAGTGGTGAAGACAAGCGGATGAGCTCGGAAGAACTGCAGAAAATGTATGATAAAATGAGTAGTAAAGACCGAAAACTCGAAGATATGATTAAAGAAAATGAAGAACTTCGAGAGCAAATGGCAAAGATTAAACAGCAAAATATTCAGAGTCGTAATTTTACCATCAATGAAATGAGTGAGGAATTAACACGGAAAAAATATATTGATGTGGAATTAGAAGAGGCTGGCTGGACGATTGGAAAAAATTGTATGGAAGAAGTAGAAGTGCAAGGTATGCCAAATGCAACAGGAAAAGGGTATGTTGATTATGTCTTGTATGGGAAAGACCGTATTCCGTTGGCCGTTGTAGAAGCGAAAAGAGCCTCTGTGGATCCGATTGTGGGAAGTCAGCAGGCAAAGTTGTATGCGGATTGTTTGCAAAATCAGTATGGGGTACGGCCGTTGATTTTTACAACAAATGGGTTTGAGACGTATTATACAAATGATTATGCTGGTTTTGCCAAGCGCCGGGTGGCAGGATTTTTCACACAGGAAGAATTACAACTTGAAATAGATCGTCGAAAAACCAGGAAACCACTTGAAAATCTGGAGATTAGCGATGAAATTACGAACCGGCCGTATCAAAAGGAAGCGGTGACGGCAGTGTGTGATGCCATTGCAAAAAAACATAGAAAAATGCTTATTGTACAGGCGACGGGATCGGGAAAAACCCGCGTCAGTATAAGTATTGTAGATGTCCTTCGCAGACACAATTATGTGAAAAATATATTGTTTTTAGCAGATCGAAAAGCATTGGTTAAACAGGCGAAAAATAATTACAGTAACCTGCTTCCGGGGCTTTCTTGTTGTAATTTGTTAGACAATAAGGAAGATCCGGAAGCTTCGCGCATGATATTCAGTACCTATCCTACGATGATGAATGCGATTGATGAGAAAAAGCGGAAAGATGGAAGCCGGATGTTTTCTCCGGCACATTTTGATCTCATTATCATTGATGAAGCACATCGGTCTATTTATAAAAAATATCAAGAGATATTTGACTATTTTGATGCCTATATCCTCGGGATGACGGCGACGCCAAAAGATGATGTTGGAAAAAATACATATCGTGTGTTTGATTTGGAAAATGGAAATCCAACGTATGATTATGAATTGGAGCAGGCGGTAAAAGAAAAATATCTGGTTTCCTATTCAACATTGGAGTATAAGACGAAAATAATGGAGGATGGAATTCGATATAATGAACTTTCAGAAGAAGAGAAAGAATCCTTTGAAGAAAGTTTTGGAATAGAAGAAGGAGATACTCCGCTTGATATTGAGGCATCTGCAATCAATAACTGGCTCTTCAATCTGGATACGATTGATAAGGTGCTTATTGAACTGATGAAAAATGGCTTAAAAGTAGAGGGCGGTGATAAGCTGGGAAAAACGATTATTTTTGCTAAAAATAGTGAACATGCCAAAATAATTGTGGAGCGATTTCATGTGATGTTTCCAGAATTTGGTGGTGATTTTATCAAGCAAATTGACTACAGCATTAAATATGTAGATACGTTGATTGATGATTTCAGCTCAAAAGAAAAATATCCGCAGATTGCTGTTTCTGTTGATATGCTGGATACCGGAATTGACATCCCTGAGATTTTAAATTTAGTTTTCTTTAAAAAGATCCGAAGTTATAGCAAGTTTTGGCAGATGATTGGACGAGGTACGAGGTTATGCCCGAATCTGTTTGGCGAAGGACAGGATAAAGAGAGCTTTTTAATCTTTGATTTTTGTAATAATTTCGAATTTTTCAGTGTCAAAACGAATGGAAAAGAAACGGGAGTGCCGGCAGCATTAAGTGAGAAAATATTTAATGTAAAAACGGGCATTGCGCGAGAATTACAGGCACCGGTTTTTGCTAAACAGGAAGAATATGTAAATTATAGAAGAGATCTTGTGGATGAATTACATCACACAGTAATTGAATTGGATACGACTAGTTTCCGAGTGAAAAATCATCTGCGTTTCGTTGAGATGTTTCGACAGAAAAAAGCCTGGGATTCGATCGAGTCAGAACAGATGAGGATGGTAAAAGAGCACATTGCGCCTCTTGTCATGCCGGAAAAAGAGGATGAACTTGCACGACGATTTGACTATTTGTTGTATAGCATTGAACTTGGCGTGTTACAAAGTAAAAATGTACAGTCTCAGGTAAATACGGTGGTAACTACAGCGGCAGCATTAGAGAAAAAAACAGGGATACCGCAGGTGAAGGCACAGTTGCCATTGCTTTCCAGAGTGCAGACTGTAGAGTTTTGGCAGCAGGCAGATGTTATGCAGCTTGATCGGGTAAGAGAGGTGCTGCGTGAACTTATCCGTTTTTTGGATAAGATAAATACAAAGTCTTTTTATGTTGATGTAGAGGACAAGATTATTGAAGAGAAAAAGGGTGACCCCATCTATGCGGTAAATAATTTGGAAAACTATCGTAAAAACGTAGAATATTACCTGAAAGAACATAAAACTAATATTGCAGTGTACAAACTTCGGAGTAATAAGAAACTGACAAAAGAAGATCTGCATTCGCTGGAAGAGATTCTTTGGCACGAGTTGGGAAGCCGGGAAGACTATCAAAAAGAATACGGAGATACTCCGATTGGAATGTTGGTTAGAAAAATTGTAGGCGTTGACACCGAAGCGGTAAATGAGGCATTTAGCGAGTTCTTGACGGAAGAACGTTTGAATATTAATCAAATTCGGTTTGTTCGGTTGTTGGTAGATTATATTTCTAGAAATGGAAATATAGAAGACCGCAAAGTGCTTCAGGATGAGCCATTTCGAAGTGTGGGAAGTATCGTGACGTTGTTTAAAGATGATATGGAAACAGCGAAAAAGATCATGGATGTTGTGGAAGAAATAAAAAACAATTCTGTGGTTACTGCTTAGAAAGACGTAATCTTGTTGTTGGAGATTGGTAAATTTCTGCTTGCACAGTTTAATGTATCATGATACATTAATAATGCGAGTAAAATTAAGGCAAATAAAAGGAGGAAAAAGAGTATGAAACGTGTTTTGATTGCTATGTTACTGGTGCTAGCTCTTTTGAGTACGGGAATCGCGAGTGGCAGTTATGTGCAGGCAAAGACTCAAAAGTATTGGGTGTACGATTCTGCGCAGGCAAAGGTCAAAGGTAATAAACTTGTTGTAAAAGCACCACTATATGTGGGAGAAAAAAAGATAAAAAAGAAGAAGGTATTTATTCTTACGAATAAGACTAAATATTGGGATCCAAATTATGGCGGTTCCGATCCGATGATCGGAAAATGGCTTTCAAAAGCGGAATTCAAGGATTTGTTGAAAGTTCATCTTGGATTGGAAATTAGAGTGAAAAAAGGAAAAGTTACACGCTGCGAGATTTCTTCGTAATGGTTATTGAGGGGATCAATAGTGTGCAGGTATAAAAATGACCGTTCAGTTTTTCGGACTGTGTACCGACCTCCAATCATTAGATTTTTAGGTCTAACTTTTTGGGGTCGGTACACTGATCGGTCATTTTTGTATTATTATTTATAACTATTCAAAATAATCAATCTTCATCGCATGTTTTACTTCCGAAAGTGTCTGCGCTGCGACCTCACGTGCCTTTACACTGCCCTCGCGGAGAATTTCCATGACAGCCGGAATGTCTTTTTCCAATTCATGGCGGCGTGCCTGGATTGGCTCGAGTTCTTCCATCAAAACGGCATAGAGGAACTTCTTCACTTTGACATCGCCGAGCCCACCTTTGGTATAGTGATCTTTCAGTTCCTGAAGGTTGGCATATTCCGGAAGATGATGTTCGAAGTGAGCGTCGTTACAAAAGGCATCCAGATAAGTAAATACCGTGTTCCCTTCGAGTTTTCCGGGATCTTCGATGCGGATGTGATCCGGATCGGTGTACATACTCATGACCTTTTTGCGGATATCGTCCGGGTTGTCCGAAAGATAGATGCAGTTGCCAAGAGATTTACTCATTTTTGCTTTTCCATCGGTTCCCGGAAGGCGCATACAAGCCTGATTATTTGGGAGAAATGCTTTTGGCATAACGAGAACTTCTTCTCCGTAAATACTGTTAAAACTATGCACGATCTCGCGAGCCTGTTCCAGCATTGGGAGCTGGTCCTCGCCCACAGGCACGACATTTGCTTTAAAAGCTGTGATATCAGCTGCCTGACTGATCGGATAGGTAAAAAATCCGACAGGGATACTGGAATTAAATCCGCGGAGCTGAATTTCACTTTTTACGGTAGGATTTCGTTTTAAACGCGAAACCGTTACAAGATTGGCATAATAAAAAGTCAATTCTGTCAATTCAGAGATATAGGATTGAACAAATAACGTAGATTTTGCCGGATCCAATCCGCAGGACATGTAGTCCAAGGCAACCTCAGAGATGTTGCTGCGTACTTTGTCCGGATTGTCAAAGTTATCTGTTAAAGCCTGCGCATCTGCAATCATAATATATACTGAATCATATTCGCCCGAGTTTTGAAGCTCGACGCGGCGTTTTAAGGAGCCGACATAATGTCCGACATGAAGTCTGCCGGTAGGACGGTCTCCGGTTAGAATTATTTTACTCATACTAATATCCTTTCCTGCATTTCTGCATTGCACTGTACCTCAAAATATTATATCAATAAACACAGAAATATGCAAGAACGATTGCAAAAAAAGGAAAAGTATGCTATACTATAGAAGTTATTTTACATAAAAACTATATAATATTTTCATTAACGAGATGCAAAAACAGGAGGTAGTTATGAGACTTAGAAAATGGAGTATTGGTGTATACGTAGCATTGGGGCTGGCATTGTGCCTGACCGGATGTGGACAGAGTGAGCAGAAAGAGACGAAAAATCAGCCGACGACAGCGGCAGTGACAGCATCGGCAGTTACGGATTCGAAAAGCGAGGCGAAAACGTTGAAAGAAGCCTTTGACGGCGATTTTAAAGTGGGTGTGACGACGACATCCGGGTATCTGAGTGAAGAAGACCGAGTTACCCAAATAAAGGAAAATTTTAACAGTATTACGATGGAAAATGAAATGAAACCGGAAAGTCTTTTGGACTGGGAAGGATCCGAGAAGAGCAAAGACGGAATGCCGGCGATCAAAGAAGAAACGCTGGAAAAAGCGTTGAAGGCAGCACAGGAAGCGGGAATCCCGCTTCGTGGACATACTTTGGTATGGCATAGTCAGACCCCGGAGTGGTTTTTTTCCAAGAAATATGATCCATCAAAGGGCTATGTGGATAAGGCGACGATGAAAAAGCGCATGGAAAGTTATATAAAGCAGGTTCTTAGCTATTGTAAGGAAAATTATCCGGGGGTGGTATATGCCTGGGATGTCGTTAATGAAGCAGTCGGCGACGATGGAAATTACCGCACAGAGAGCATGTGGTACGAGACCTATGGTGATTTTTCCTATATTACGGATGCGTTTACATTTGCAAGAAAATATGCCGAAGAGGGAACCAAACTTTTCCTCAATGACTATAACGAGTACATGGCACAGAAACGGGATCTTTTGTACGCAAAAGTAGTAGAACTTCACGATGCCGGCATACTCGATGGTGTGGGAATGCAGAGCCACTGGGATATGGATTTCCCATCGGTAGATCTGTTTGAGACGGCGCTCGAAAAATATGCTTCGATCGATGGCATTGAGATTCAATTGACAGAAATTGACATGCACAACAATGACGATTCCGAAGAGGGATTGAAAAAACAGGCAGAGCGTTACAAAGAATTTTTCGATGTGATTACAAAAATGAAGCGGGAAGGAACAGCAAATATTACTTCTGTGACATTTTGGGGATTGAAAGATGGTGAGTCCTGGCTTAGCGGAATGAAAGGGGAGACTAGTTATCCGCTTTTGTTTACGGACGATATGGAAAAGAAGCCATGTTATGACAGCATTTTGGAAGCAGGAAAGACCGGCGGAAAATAAATTTCGGCTTGTCATACACCATAATATGTGATAATATTAGAAAATGATAGCGTCATTTGAACCTATTTCATCTGACGCTATTTATTACTATATAGGTATCAGAAGTGAGGTTTTCAGATGACTGAACTCAAGAATGTAAAGAAAATAAGAACAGATATTTTGATCGTGGGAAGTGGGGCAGCAGGCTTATATTGTGCGCTGAAACTTCCGAAAGAAAAACAGATTGTCATCATTACGAAAGAGGATGCCGAAAGCAGCGATTCTTTTTTGGCACAAGGCGGGATGTGCGTGTTGAAATCTGAGGATGACTATGATAGTTATTTTGAGGATACGATGCGGGTCGGCCATTATAAAAACCGAAAAGAATCGGTGGATATTATGATCCGGTCTTCGCAGAATATTGTGAAAGAACTGATTGGATATGGGGTGGAATTTGAGCAGGAGAATGGAAAACTTCTATATACAAGAGAGGGGGGACATTCGACGCACCGCATTGTCTTTCATGAAGACATCACAGGAAAAGAAATCACAAGTAAATTGCTGGCGGCGGTGAAAAAGTGCGAAAATGTGAAGCTGCTGGAGTATACGACGATGATCGATCTGCTCACGGATGGAAAGACTTGTGCGGGGGCAGTTACCGTCGATAAAGCGGGCACAAAGCAGGTGATCGAGGCGGAAGATACGGTGCTTGCCTGCGGTGGTCTGGGCGGTCTTTATGAACATTCGACCAATTTCCGCCATTTGACGGGGGATGCCCTGGCAATTGCTCTGTCACATGATATTCAATTGGAAAATATTGACTACATACAGATCCATCCGACGACATTGTATTCGAAAAAGCCGGGACGACGGTTTTTGATTTCAGAATCGGTCCGCGGAGAGGGGGCGATTCTTCTGGATAAAAATGGAAATCGCTTTGTCAATGAACTTCTGCCGAGAGATCTTTTGACGAAGAAAGAATATGAGCAGATGAAGAAAGATGATATGCCGTATGTTCGTCTGAGTCTGGCACCGATCAAGGAAGAGGAGATCAAGGGACATTTTCCGAATATATACCGGAGATGTCTGGAGGAAGGTTACGATGTGACCAAAGATCCGATTCCGGTTGTACCGGCACAGCATTATTTTATGGGCGGCATCTGGGTTGATTCGGAAAAAAGCAGGACATCGGCAGAACATTTATATGCGATTGGTGAGACAAGCTGCAATGGTGTTCACGGCGCCAATCGTCTGGCAAGCAATTCTCTCCTGGAAAGTCTTGTGTTCGCAGGACGTGCGGCAAAGAGCATTACGGAAAATCCGGGCAAAGTCGATGAAACGATGGTAGAGAAGTTAGATTTAAATAAATATGAAGATCTTGATAAACTTCGTGAAGAATATAAAAAACTCGTATTGGATGAGATTGAACGAGTAAAAGAAGCGAGAAAAGGAGAAGAACAATGAATACAATAACGATGCAGTTAAATGCAGATGAACTGATCTTACAGGCGCTGCGCGAAGATATTACGAGTGAGGATATTACGACCAATGCCGTAATGCCGGAGAAAAAGCTGGGAAGGGTAGAACTGATCTGTAAGCAGGATGGCGTGATCGCCGGCCTGGATGTATTTGCCCGCGTATTTTCCCTGCTGGATCCGGCGACAGAAATTACCTTTTTCTGTAAAGACGGCGATGAAGTGAAAAATGGTCAGAAGATGGCTGTGCTGACAGGCGATATTCGTATTTTGCTTTCCGGAGAGCGTGTAGCGCTGAATTATCTGCAGCGCATGAGCGGAATCGCGACTTACACCAAATCAATCGCAAAACTGTTGGAAGGTACCAAGACAAAGCTTCTGGATACGAGAAAGACGACACCGAATATGCGAGTATTTGAAAAATATGCCGTAAAGGTCGGAGGTGGATACAATCACCGTTATAACCTTTCCGACGGTGTGCTTTTGAAAGACAATCACATCGGAGCTGCCGGAAGTGTGACGAAAGCGGTTCAGATGGCAAAGGAGTACGCGCCATTTGTAAGAAAGATTGAGATCGAAGTTGAGAATCTTGATATGGTAAAAGAGGCTGTAGAGGCCGGTGCCGATATCATTATGCTCGACAATATGACGCCGGAAGATATGACAAAAGCCATCGAGATCATTGATGGACGTGCAGAGACCGAATGCTCGGGAAATGTTACGAGAGAAAATGTTGACCGCCTTACGAAGATTGGTGTCGATTATATCTCCAGCGGAGCATTGACACATTCTGCTCCAATTTTGGATATTTCATTGAAAAATCTGCATCCGGTAGAATAATTTGAAAGATTGAGGTAACTATTCAGGATGCCCCTCCTCCATATTCACATTTCGAACACTTCGTGTTCTTTTCTCGCCTTTGACAAGGCTAAAAATGCTCCGCGTGATCTCGGAGCATTTTTTAAGTTTCTTAAACGTGAAAAAGAACCGCCGTCACGGTTCTTTTTCTGAAAGAGGAGTTTTATGAAAAAATATCAAAAATAAGATAACTACCAAAATTAAGTTTTATAAGTTGAAGTTGTTTATCTTTAACTTATGGTCTTAGTATATACTTAAAATGTGAATAAATGATGTTCAAATTTTCGAAAATTTGTGAACGTTTTGTAAAAACGATTTTCTTAGTTCGTTTATACAATTTTTATCGGAAGCCGCCACCGGAAGAATGTCCTCCGGCACCCCCGCCACCGCCGGAAAAACTTCGTCCACCGCGCCCTTTGGAAGGAGACGACGTCATGACCATGCGGGCAGAGGACATCGTTGTAGTAAGTGAAGAAGCAAAGGCACGTGTGGTGTAAAGGTTGCTTCCATGATACCAGTGAGCCGGTTCGATAGCGATATCTTCAAATTTATCAATCCATTTGTCTGAAACTCCCAATATATAAGTGTAAGGAAGAATATCATAAAAATAGGATGGATTTTCGGTTACCAGCATTTCAAGCCGGTCTTTATCGGCAACTTCCAAAAAATGTTTAAAGCCACGAATGCGGCCTAACATTTCCGTCCCATACGGGGTACGCTTTGGCACAAGATAGCGGAAAATTGCCATGCCAAAGGAGCAGATAATGGAAAAGATAAGCATCTGCAGAAAAAACGGTGCGGTGTAAGCTAATTTTACTAACGATGTGATGACGGAACTGAGCCCGAAAAGGATACTCCATACGATTAAAAATATTTTGTTGCTGATGCCCGGTTTCGAAGGAAGTTGTGTCAACACAAGAAGGGCTGTCAGAGGAAACAAACTTAAAAAGAAGGCAATTGACAGATCGCCTTCTGCGGCATAAAGGGAACGCACCAGACCGCAAAGCAGAGACAGAACGATCATCAAAGTGATAGGAAGTCTTTTTGACAAAGAAGAAGATTCAAAAATAATCTTCTGGTTATCTTTACTGTTCATATCATCTGCGATGTCTCCTAAAACGCGGTAAAATTTATTGGTCAGCATACTTTTTGACACAATCGTTCGTCCGGCAAATAAACCATCAAAAAAACGTTGTTCAATGGAGTTGACACCATCATAATCTTTTTCCTTTTTCAAGATAAAATCGCTCGATTTTATCAATCCTCCAAGTGTTTCTTCCGTTTTGGCTTCGATGGAAAGATATCCTTTGGAAGCAAGATACACAATCATGGAAGTAAGGTCCTCGTTTGTGACCTTGCCTTTATAGAGAAGAGCAATTTCGGCACTGTTGTGGTCATCCGGAGGATAAAATTCTGTGACATCGACCGGCTTGTCATCGTGTCCCCAGATAAACCAGATCAGAAAAGCTCCAATCAAAAGTACGAAAGGGATGGCGAAGATCAGATAATCATAAAACCGGATCGTGGCAGGAGTTATGGCATCTTTTTTCGCCTGTTCGCAGATAGCATCAAAAGACTCACCTTGCTCTACTGCTGTAGAAAAAGTGCGGTCCGGAAATTGGATTAAAGCTGTCATATAATGTGACGAAGGGAGAGTGCCTTGTGAATCCATGCGCACACCGCCGTTTTCAAAAGTAATCGTGCCGTTCGGATAACCAAATGCCCAGATTTTTGCGTTATTTTCATTTAGTTTCAGCATATTTGAGTGAATATACACGGAAACGTTGTCCGGATTTTGCTTCATCTGTTCCGGGATAAAACTAAAATAAAGTCCCTGCGCATCTTCGTATTGATTGATAATGTTGGTAATATTGTATGTAAGCGTGTAAGTCCGGTTTCCGTATTTGGTGATTCCCCAGCAAAGCTCAAGTGTATCGCCGTTGTTAACGATGCCGCATTTTTCCCGTTTGTCTACAAAAAAGCCATTCGTATCCCAGTGATCCTGCAGTTCATAATGGTTTCCCAAGTCATCACTGACAGAAAAATCGGTGATCTCACAGGCACCCAGATTTCCATATGGCCGGTAGCCTTCCGTTCCCTGATAGACAGAAGCCTGCCAGACTTCTTTGATATGAGCGGTTCCGTTTGCATCGATCGAAACATCCATATCAATCCGTTCAATGGAGTTGCTGTCCTCTGCATAAGCCGCCTCCGGCAAAAAGAGGCAGGAGAGCAAAAGCAGTCCCCATAAGAAAATAGTTGCAAAAAATGATTTTTTCATAAAAATCCCCCTTTGTTATGGTAGTGTTAGATTCATTGTATCATATGTGGCAGGGCATTTTCAACCTATGATACAACAAGTGTGTAAATAGTAGAAGTGTGATAGTATTGGTAACAAGCATCATCGGATGTTCTGTGATGCCGTAAACCAGAACAAGATGGACATCTTTTTTTGCAAAGTTTTTAAATCTGTGGATAAGTTAAGTGAGTTTGCAGGAAGAAATGCGGAAACTCAAGGCTGACTTGAAAAAGTAAATTCCAGTGTAAGAGTAAATTCCATCGGCTTTTAAATTTTCTTGATTTTGTGGGAGTTTTTTTTACAAAGTCTCCTGGTTTCTGTTATAATTAAGCCAACTTATCGAAATTTTGTTGATTTTATGGCATGAAAAACAGGCTACTGGAATTCGGTATGCTAGACTAAATTCCACTAACCGCATTTAGAAATTGTGAAATGTTTATTTCCAGTCCGACAGCAGATTTCGATCAGTTAAATAGTTACTTCTTAAAGCGTATCAGCTTAGGTGTTAAATTGACTTCATCGGGTGAAATCGGCTTAAGCTGAAATGCTTTAAGGACATCTTCTCCAAGTGTTTTCAG
>ULUP01009789.1_pt1 | contig 27914 bp, 17 predicted proteins | sample 1958581 | NCBI WGS metagenome assembly ULUP01 (sample SAMEA4835763, study PRJEB28245) | human gut metagenome | biome: gut microbiome; material: fecal sample | place: Denmark | collected 2008 | reverse complement strand
GTTGGACGACTACAAAGGACTCGGTTTTTCGGGTTTTATTCTGACGGAAGACTACCTTTTATTGACTCAGAACGGCGCTATGACGGGTTCTTATAAAGACGCCGTCAGAAGACTGAACGACAACGGTCTCGGCGTTTACGTAAGAAATCAGTACAACGACCCCTATTATTTCGATACGACCGCGGAGGGGTCTGCGGAATACGAGAGAAATTACACGCTCGACAGCCGCAGTCTCACGGACGAATTCAGAGAAAACGGGGGAGTCGCGGGCTTTTATATGGCGGACGAACCGACTTTCAATAAAATTTCCGCGTTCGACCCGCTTATAGATTGGTATAACGCGAACTACGCGGACTCCTATTTTCACATGAATTTGTTTCCGAGTTACGTCGGTCAGGCGGGGCTTAACGGTCATACTTACGAACAATACGTTCAGGAATACGTGGATAAAATCGCCTCGAAAGTAAAGGGCAGAAAGAGCGTTTGTCTCGACAATTACCCGTTTAACAGGAACGATTCCATAAGGGCTTCGTATCTGTCAGACCTACTCATAGCCGCGACCAAGACGAAAGCGTACAACGATACGGCGAAAGCCGCCGACAAGGCGAATATGGGACTTTGCATACAGACTTTTTACGACGGCGGTCTCGTAGATATAAGGGGTTCGTCGGACGTCTCTTTCCAACTTCTGTGCGGTATGGCTATGGGAGCGAGGACTTTCGAGTATTTCTGTTACAGGTCGTATATCGACGGGGCTATTCAGTTACACGGAATTTTCGATTCAAATATGCAGAAGAGAGTTTACGATTACGTTAAAGAGGCGAACGAAAAATATCTCGGCTTCGAGAAAGTCGTCAACGCGTTCGAGTGGCAGGGCGTGAATACCCTTTACGCGAGCGACGAGACAAAAATCGAAAACGAAGAAGCCTTTTCGGCGATTTCGGGACTCGTTCTCGGGAATACGGGAAAACTAAATCTCGGCGGTTGCAGAAGCAAACTCGACACGCTCATAGGCGCGTTCAAAAAGGGCGACGACTACGGTTATATGGTCGTAAATTACAGTCTCCCGTCGGCGGGGAAGAGCAACGTGGTCGAACTCGCGTTTAACAATGCTACCCATGCGGCGGTGTATTCGGCGACCGAAAACGGTGTTCAATCGTCCGTCGTCACGCTCGCGGACGGCAAGGCGAGAATTACTCTCGGAGCGGGAGACGGAGTTTTCGTTATTCCCGTCTGACAGGTTGAGACAAAATGAAGAAAAACAGAAATAAAATTCAGGGCGGTTGCGAAATACCGAGGGGAATGAGAAAAAAGGCGTACGTTTTTTGTTACGTTATGCTCGTTCCGTGCTTTTGGGGATTGTTTTCCTTCTTTTTCGTGAACGCCTATTCGATTCTGATCGCATTCACGGACGGAACGCCCTTTAAAGACCCGTTCACCCTCGGCAATTTCAGACTGCTGTTTTACGAATTGTCGTTAAAGGACAGCACGCTGTATGCTTCGATGGGCAATACCTTTAAATATTTCGCCCTCGGGCTTATAAAGTTGTTCCTGTCCTACGTTATCGCCTATTTTCTGTATAAGAAGATACCTTGGTACGGAGCGTTCTCGATTTTATTTTTCCTGCCGAGCATTATCGCTCCCGTTATAACCGTAAATATTTTCAAGAATATTATCGGCGAATTCGGTCCGCTTTGGCTTATCGTCAAAAAACTGTTCGGAGTGGAATATTCGGAATTGTTGGCAAACCCCGACACGGCGACGAACGTTATTTTAATTTATTGCTTCATAAGCGGTTTCGGTTCTACGTTCCTGATTTTGCTCGGAACAATGAACAGAATTCCCGAAGAGTATTTCGAGGCGGCTCAGATCGACGGGTGCGGCAGGTGGAAAGAGTTTTGGGAAATAATCACGCCCCTGTGTTGGGACACCCTTTCGACTTACGTCGTACTCAGTCTGACGGGAATATTCATGTCGAGCGGACCTATCCTTTACTTTACGGGCGGCGAATACAAGACTTATACGCTCGCCTATTGGATATTCGACCGCGTTAAATTCGGCGGCGATTATTCTTACGCTTCGGCGGTCGGAATATTCTTCACCTTGTTGTCCGTTCCTATCGTGTTCGGCGTGAGGTGGCTGATGAAAAAGGTAGATCCGGAGGTGAGTTACTGATGAGACCCGCGACCAAACTAAAAAGTAAAACGAGGTTTACCGTAACTACCGCCGTCGTGTTCGCGATTTTTTGTCTGTATACCGTCATTCTTGCGATACCGTATATATGGGGCGTTATCGTTTCGCTGAAAACGAGGTACGAGTATATGGAAATGCCCGTTTTCTCGTTGCCCGAAAAAATGCAGTTTTCCAACTACGTCAAAGCGTGGAAAGAACTGTCGGTCGAGGGAACGAGCGTTCCAATGATGTTCGTAAACAGTATATGGTACGCGGGCGGTATGTCCGTTACTTCCATTCTGTTTTCGACCATGACGGCGTACGTCATAGCGAAATACCGCTTTCCGGGGAGAACGGCGATATATACGACCGCTCTCGTAATTATGATGATTCCGATAATGGGTTCCATGGCGAGTTCTCTCAAATTCACGCAAATGATAGGGGCTTACGATTCGAGACTGTATATCTTCCTCAACGCTTCGGCGGTAGGGGCGATATTCATTATAATGTACGCGACTTTCAAAGGAGTGAGTTGGGGCTACGCCGAAGCGGCGTTTATCGACGGAGCGGGGCATTTTACGGTATTTTTCAAAATAATGCTGCCGCAGGTAATATCGCCGATATCGGCTCTGTTTATGACTCAGTTTATCACGCTGTGGTCGGACGACGCGACTCCGCTCGTGTATTTCCCGAACCTGCCCACTTTGTCTACGGGACTGTATATGTATCAGTCGGTAGTTAAAAAGACGGAGCAGTACCCGATATATTTCGCGGGGCTTATAACGTGCATGATACCCACGCTGACGCTCTTTCTGATTTTTCAGAAAAACCTTATGAACGTTCAGATGGGCGGCGGGCTTAAAGGATAAAAGCGTTATTACAATAAAAACAAAGAGGAGAAATCAGGTGAAAAAATTTATAGCAATGTTGCTCAGTATCGCAACCGTTTTCGCGGTCGCCGCGTGCGGTAACGATAAACAGAATTCTTCGTCGTCGGACGGCGGGAACGACCCCGACTACGCAAAAAGAAGCAAAAAGATAACGTTCAGTTATTACGCGGGCGGCTACGGCTCGGATTGGGTGAAAGCCGTCGCAAAGGACTATATGTACAACGTAAATACCGAAGTTTACGTCGAATTGAAGAAAAGTTCGGATAACTCCACGGCGAAAAGCAATATCGAATCGAACGTAGGCATAGCCGATTTGTATCAGATAGAAGCGGATATGTTCGGACTCGGCGATTGTCTCGAAAATCTGACTTCGTTCTATAACGATACCGCCGTTTACGGAGAGAACGTAAAAATAAAGGACAAAATGCCGAAGTATTCGCTCGATTACTACAACGAAAAAGGCGAATACTATCAGGTTCCGCAAACGGCTATGACGGGCTTTAATTGGGTGTACAACAAAACGCTTTTAGACGGAACTTTCGGCAAGGATAATTACGTTTTGCCGAGAACTACGAACGAAATGCTCGCGTTCGGCAACAAACTTTACGAAAAGGGAGTGTTCCTGACCGCCGCCGCGCTTGCGGACACAGCGGGTGGTAACTACGCTCAGTATGCCACAATGAACTTTTTTGCTCAGATGACGGGGCTTGACGGGTGGAATAAATTTAACTCGGGTCTCGTGAAGAGAGACGGCGAATGGGTACTCAGCGAAGAGGCTCCCTACGTTATTTCCGACAATAAAACGGCTATCGAATCGGCGTATAAATTCGCGGAAAAACTCTACAAAAAGGCTTCGGGTTCGGAAGTTCAGTACCTGCATAAAAACAGTCCGTCTTTCGAGTATAAAGACTTGGATAAGGTGTTCTACGGCGGGAAATTCAAGGCTCAGACTTTGCCCGCGTTCGCTTTCGCCTACGTCGGCGGTTGGCTCGAAACGGAAGTTTCCGAGTATCTGAAAGAAGGGGCGATAACGCCTAAGGAAGTCTACGCAATGCGTACTCCCGTTTTGAGCGATATAGTAAAAACGCTCGAAAATACGGCTATGACCGATTCCGAATTGTCGGCTATAATCGCCGAGATAGATAACGGGGCGACTTCGAGTACCCGTTGTTCTCAGAGCGATTTCGACAGAATAAGCGAAGCGAGACACATGGTCACGGAAAATATCTGCCGTTGTTTCGTCATTCCGAAAGGGTCCCGAAACAAAGCGGAAGCGAAAGAGTTTCTCGCCTATCTCGCCTCCGACAGGGCTCAGAAAATCGCCGCTAAAAACTCGAACGGAATAAACGTGCTCCCGTTCGGATATACTCCCACGGACGAAGATATGGGCTTTGAAATTTCCGCGTTCACGAAGAGCGTTGCGGCGATTACCGATTCCGATACGGTGAAAATAGTCGACAGCGCTCAGTTGGATAAAACCTTCAAAAAAGAGGTCAACATACTGTGGTTTTACGACATAAAAAATACGTCGGCTCTCGCAAACAACGTTTATTCGGGAACGGCGACCCCGAGCGATCAGATTTTCGATATGACCTACAAATACTATAACGGTATGTGGAGTACGCTCATAAGCAAATACAAAAAGAGCGTCGGGTTAGCGTAAAGGAGCGAATAGCGGATATGAAAAAAATATTTGTCTGCATATTGGCGGTCGCGGCTATTCTCGCGTGTTTCGGCTGTTCGTCCGAACGGGATAAAAGGACTTACAAAATAGTTATAGACGGCGATTTTAAAAACGGCGCTAAAATCGCGTATAAAGAGGAAGTCGATTTGCCGCTCGCTTCGGTAAAAGACGATAAAGGCAACGTCGTTTCGTTCGACGTGGTTTATACCGTCGTTTTGCCGAACGGCAAGAGGCTTACGAGCGATTTCCCGTCCTTTTCTCTGTCGCCCGACGACTATACGATAGAGTATTCTTACGCGGAGAAAAATCTGCTCGAAACCCGAACTTTCTCCGTCGCGGACGAGGTCGCCCCGATAATTTCGTTCGACAACGTTCCGAGAGATTTGTTCGTCGGCGAACAGACCTTCGGAAGTTTGCCGGGGGTAAGCATAGAAGAGGCTTCGGAACTCAAAGACATTACGCGTAATCTGTACTTTACGGGTTCGGACGGCAACAGAAAAGCCGTCGAATACAACGTTATGAACGAAACCTACCCGATAACCGAGGGCGGCGAGTTCGAGTTCGTCGTGAAAGCGGAAGATACGAGCGGCAACAAAGCCGAAGAAAAAATATCGTGGGTAGTGAAAGACTCGCAGTGGCAGGATCCCGATTTGGGCGAAAATTATCTCGTCGATTTCGACGAAAAGGGCTATATAAATTATATCAGGTCGGGAGATTTGAGTCCGTGGTGGAATATCAACGGCAGATATAACGACGAATGGCTCGAATCTTTCGAGGGAGCGACGGGCGTAGGCAAAATACGGCTCGGATTTACCGCCTCGGGGCATACCTGTATCAACGTTAAGTTGGCAAAACCGCTGACTTTTACGGCTCTTTCGGGGAAATGCCTTGCGGTGAGGGCGTACGTTACGGGCGACGGACTTTACGACAGTTTCGGGTTTGCGGGAATACAAAAGCAGAATTTCGGCGGCGAAATATCCGCGGCGACCATTAACAAGGATATGAAACGGGGCGAGTGGCAGACTTATTATCTCACCGAGCAGGAACTCAAAGATATAAGAATGTACAGCGTCGACGGCAAGAGAGACAGCGATATAACGAACGTTCAGTTCTGTTTCTCGAAAGACGGCTCGGGCGGTTTTATGACCCTTTATATAGACAGTATCACGCTTGCCGCGGAACTTGCGAAGCCGACGGGTTTAGCGGTCGAGGGCAAGACCGTCAAGTGGAGCGAAGTAGAGGGCGCGACGGGCTACGAAGTCGAAACGATAGGCAAAAAAGAAATCGTAAAGGAGACCTCATACAATCTTACGAACGGAAAGGGTCTCGTTTCCGTAAGGGCGATCGGCGACGGTAAATTCGCACTGAATTCGGTGAGCGAAAAGGTCGTTTACGGGTTAAAGGCGAAAGACGGGTACCTTAGTTCTTTCGACGAAGATTTGTACGCCTATCTCGTAAACAACGACGTGAATTTAGGCGGCGAAACGTCGGGTTATAAAGTTAAAAGTCTGACCTCAGAGTTTAAAAACGGCAAACTCGAAGTGAATTTCGGCAAGGGCGGTTGGGGAATTTGCAGCGCGATTAACGTTATGATTCCCGAAGTCGCCGAACTGAAAGCGGGCGACAAACTCGTCGTTAAAATGAAGATTGAGACGGAGAACGATATTATCGACTTCCGAGTCGGAAACGCCGCAGACGATACGTTTTTCGGTTGGGAAAATATAAGAGAGGGGTTTTACGAGTATTCGTTCGACGTTTCCGGCGATACGACCTTAGGCGGTATAAAGTTGGCGTTTATCACCAAACAAAGCGATATAATAGACAACGTTAAAATTACGTTCGAGTATATCAAGGTAGCGAGAGAAAATTAAAACGTAGCCGATAAGAATCTCGACGAACCTCGATTTTCAAACAAAAAATCGCTTCGACTACCCCAAAAGTAAGTCTATAAGTCGATTATCGGCATCTTTTGGACTACAATAAAAGGTGCTGTAAAAAACGGCAAAAAAAAGAAAGACTGCGTTTCCAAAAAGATAGAAACGCAGTTTTTTTCTTTTAAAAACTTCTTCTCTCGTTTTCCCCTGAGGGGTATGCTCACGCTATGAGACGAGAGAAGCGGCAGACAATGCCTTTTAACTATTCTTGCTTTCCCCTTTGGGGTAAACAAGAATGATAGATTTTTGCAAGGCTTTGTTTGCCGCTTCTTCTGTACTATAATCGTAGGGGACGGCGCCCTCGACGTCCCGAAAACGGGAGTGATATTTTGCTTGATTACGAATTGTATTCGTTGTCTGTGACGGGTACGAAAGATAAAAATAAGATATCCTACATGATAAACAATCTGTTCAAGCCCACGATAGATTATATAAAAGGTTTCGGCGACGGTTCGTTGCAATCGGGTTGCGAAAACTTCCTGATGTCTTGCGGGCTTACAAAAGCCGAAATAAACAAAATAATCGAAATTATGGTTGTCTGACCTTTTTCGGGTATGACATTGCTCCATGAAAACGTCAAAAAACCATACAAAACCTGTTTCAGCCCGTTCATGCTTTTTTTGAAAGGGTATGAAAAAGCTATAAAACAAAAAAGCACAAGACCCGATAAGTCATGTGCTTTTTTGCCGTAATATTCAATATTTCGCGCGCTTCGCGGAATATTTGAAATATAGTTACTCGTTATCGCTGCTGGTCCGGCGGTAGTTTTCGGGGGAGGATAAGCGGTATTTTTTGAAGATTTTACTGAAATATAACGCGTCTTTATAGCCGACATTGTTTGCTATTATTTTTACGGGTAAATCGGTTGTAACGAGCAGAGTCGTGGCTTTTTTGATTCTTTCGTAGTTGACGTATTTGGGGAACGATGTGTTCAGATTTTTCCTGAACAGCCGCGAAAAATAACTTTCGCTTATAACAAAAGCATTCGACACCTTGAATGCGGAAAGTTCGGTGTCGGAAAGATGACTTTGAATATACTTAAAAATATCGTCGAAAGATTTGCTCTTTTTCGGCTCGTGTTCGTCAAGCTTCGGGCTTAGTTCGGAGAAAATCGCAAAAAGTGCGGACGTGGCGGCGTAAGCCGTTTCTATATTCGAGCGGGGACGATCGAATATAATTTTAAAATACTTCTCAAACCCCTCGAATTTCTCGTCAAAATAGTATTTTTCGTCCGAAATGCCGATGGTTTTCAATATCTTTTTCGTTTCCAGTCCGTTAAAATTTATCCAATAATAAGTCCACCCTTGCAATTTTGCGAGGGGTTCTTTTTATAAGTAACGTTCGGATGATACGTTATTTCTTTATTAGGCGGCAGAATAAAAATCGAGTTTTTCCCGAAAACATGGAATTCTCCGTCGATTTCGATCGCTCCGTCGCCGTCCGTTACATAATGCAATAAATAATAAGGATACTTGTATAAAAAACTGTAACATATTTTTATGGACACTTTTTAATGCCGTCCGATTTTTCGCCTTTCGGGTTTATGTTGTAGCACAGTGAAAAGCAAAAGTCAACGGCAAAAAATTGTCGCCGAAAATTTAGATATATATTGAGAGTTAAACTTTACATTGGTTTGACTATTTTTATTTACGCAACAATTTTTGTGTTTTTTCGTTGACTTCTGTGCAACCGACCACAAAGTAAAAAACTATTTATCTTTTCCCGGTACTACCCCGTTTTTGCCGAAAGGCGAAAAAAATTTCGTTGCGTTGCAACGAAGAAGGCGGAGGTAAACTCAAATGAAAAGAAAAATATTAGATTTCAGCGTTATGAAAGAAGAAATCTCGCAAAACAACGTGCTTGAAATGGCAGAACTTATTGCCTTTATGGAACTACGATTTCAAATAGGCTATCAAGGGAGTCGTGTGCAAAAAATGTATGCCGACCTATATGCCGATATTAAGCACAAAAACGAACTAGGACATACTTTAAGCGATTCATACGATTTAGTTCAAGAAGGCGCGCTGTATCTTTGCGAGCATTACGGTAAACACTTGAACGACGTTATCGGTTACAGCAAAAAAGGCAAACCGATTACAATCGAGATTGCCTGTATTCGTAAAATGATGAAGTTGATAAATCTGAAAACGAGAGATCATTATCGTTCAGTCAGTCTTGAGGCTTTAACGCTCGTAAGCGAACCGTCATACGAAATAAAAGAAGAAATCACACAAGATTATACTTTATTGGAGAGCAATTCTATACAGACTCAAGATTCAGTTAAACATTTCATAAGTCTATTAAAACTTAAATCAAGCGGATTAAAAGCCTTTGATATATATCGTGAGGCTATTGCGCAGGAATATTTCAATAACGAAACAAAAGAAGCAAATCGTGAAACCAAAGAGTGCAACAACAAAGCAAAAGGCTTCATATTGACAGGAGGAATGCTTTATCAAGAAATAAAATCTTATTTGTTAGGGGATATAAAGCATAGGAATACAATAAATGAATTTCAAAAGTTCCTTTGTGAGCATTTCTTTCCTGAAAGCGGGGAGGTTCAATTAACTCCTAATGAAGAAAAAGGCGTATTGTATGTTAAAATCGGTGATGATGAGCGAGAAATATATAATTGGGGTGACGGAACGCAGCAACTTATAACTATGTTGTTCTCGATATTTAAGCATAAGGATGAAGATGCGGTATTCTTCATAGAAGAGCCTGAATTGTATTTACACCCAGGATTACTGAGAAAATTTATTGAAGTAATCAATTTGGATATGTTTAACAAGACTCAATATTTTATTACAACTCATTCAAACATTGTGCTTGATGCATCGGCTGATACTAATATACATATGTCAATTTTTAAGTTTAAAAAATTGAAAGATCAACCAAAGAGCGGACAGGAAAAATTTACGGTTGAGCAATGCAATAATGGAGATGTTTCTCTTTTGAATGAGTTGGGGGTACGAAATTCAAGCGTTTTCTTATCAAATTGCAGTGTTTGGGTGGAAGGAATAACAGATCGTTTGTATCTTAAACATTATCTAAAATTATATACGGATAAATACCCAGAGAAAAAACAATTTAGAGAAAATCTTGATTACACTTTTATTGAATACGGTGGAGGAAATCTCGTTCATTTTAACTTTGATCCGAATGACTCCCCGGACACAATCAATGCTAAGTACATAAATAACAAAATCTTTCTAATTGCCGATAATGACAATTCTCAACCAGGCTCAAAAAAGGGACAGCGAAAAGTACATTTGAAAAAAGTTTTGAATGATAATTTCTATGAATTACCCGTTGTGGAGGTCGAAAATTTAATTACTCAAGAGATACTCAAAGAGGTGTTGATTATTCAAAATAAGGGTAAAGAAGATGTTATTCGTCAAAAATTGAATAAGGAAAGAAAATTTCAAAACAAAAAGTTGGGCAGATTTATTGATGAATGTTTTGGCGATGAATTGCGGAAGTATTCTGCTGAGAGTGGAACAATAAATGACAAATTGGAGTTTTGTAAAAAAGTAATTGAAAAAACAACAGAATATGAAAAGTTAAGTCCAGAGGCAAAAGAATTGACAGAAAAAGTCTATAATTTTATTAAAAAGAACAACTAAATATTATGGGTGAGCTAGAAAATGCTGTATCCAACAACTTTATGAAACTGTAATAAACTGCTACGAAAAATCTAATACAGAATGCAGAATTTTTGCAAAATATTAAATAAAACGCATTAAATATCATTATCGATTTTTGGTAAAATAAAACTACTGCAAAAATAAAAATCGACGATGAACGCTTAAATTTTGAGCAATTTTATTGAGCGTTTTGCATTTATAAAAAGGTAAAAAAGTTGTAATTCTCATGTTTTTAAACTCGCTACGGAACCAAAGGTTAGGGATTCGAGTTCCTTATGGCGCACCAAGAAGTTATAATCCGAATTGTTGGCTCGTAACGAGCGAATGGTTCGGATTTACTTTTTATTTAAAATAGGCAATGGTGACGCGATTGGCTACGCGGCAATCGCTATTCCGTCGCTTCGCTCCTTACGGATTTACTTTTTATATCGGCAATTCAGACTGATTTAGGCATAAAAAAGGGCTTGCGAACAAATCGCAAGCCCTTTGCTTATTTATATACAGAAAGCCTTCTTGTTATGTCCGATGCCAGATTCTTTCCGCCGCGTTTATCACTCGGCGTTTTTGAAGCCGTAAACCAATATTTGCTGTTTTTGTACACAAGCTTATAGTGGTTTTTTTCGCTAACGACTTCAAAGCCGATTCGTTTTAATTCTGTAATGTTTTGCGGAGACATTTCTTCACCATCCGAAAAAATCTTTTTTATAACTTCAAAGGTTTCTTCGCCGTTTCCGATTATTGCGTTTTCTTTCAACAGGGCTGAAAGCAATTCATGACGTCTAGTTTCTTCTGTTCCGCTCGTGCAAAGAGCTTTTTGTAATATTGTAACAACTAAATCGTGTTGTTCTCCTTCATAAAATTCCGATATATTTGCTTTTTTTAGAAGGGGGATCAAAGCATTGTTGCATTCCATCTTTTTTTGAAGATTTTCGTGCTTCATTTTTAGTTGTAAGTTTTCCGATGACAATTCGGCTATCCGGTCTTTTGCTTTTTTCAGACGATCTTCAAGAGTTTCGTTTTCATCGAAAAATTCATTTAGCATTGCTTCATTTTGCTTTGCGTGTTCTTTAACCTCTTCGGTATGCAACGATTCATAAGTCGGAGCGGTTTCATCCACCTTTGCAGTAATATATTTCTGAACTTCCTGGATGATCATTGTTTCAAGGGAAGTTCCATGATATACGCTATCCTTTCTGAATTGCTTTGGTTTGCCTCCTTTACAATAAATCGCAACGGCACCGTTAAACGGACCTTTACATTGTGCGCGATCTTTTATTAGTCTTGTATATTCGTTATTGCATACGATTACGTGTGCGATGCCCGCCAATTTCCTTGCAACGGTGTTCTCGTCGATTTCACATGCCATAGAATTAAAATAAGTCGTTGCCAAAACCAACGGAATATCGTCCGCGTATTTTTCTTGATAGGCATTTGCTATCCATCCTATAATACCGTCGGTCATTTCAACAGGCGAGGTTTTTACAGGAATTTCTGAATGTTTGATAAAATCGCTTTCTACAAAAAAGCGTATTACGGCTGTTCTGATTTCGGGGACATCGTCAAACCGAGTTAAATCGCGGGAGCAACTTACGTGGAAATAGACGGTTTTTAAATCGTTTGTTTCTTGCAAAATAACCTCTGTATACCAAGTTTGCTCGTGGAAAATCTGTTCCAATTTAAACACGGTATACATTATATTCGGTTTTTTGAATACATAGTTATTTGCTTTGCAGTACTCGGTTTGAGACTGAAAATCTGCTTTGTATGAAGACTGTTCAAGTTCTTCTCCGATAGTCTTACACGGTCCGGCGTTTTTTAACCATTTTGTTATGATGGAATAAAAATCTTCCGGATTAAAGCAATTTTGCATATCTAATTTTGCGGATAAAACTCTCATTGGTTGCCTCCGTTTTCACTTTCAAGTATGGCAAGTAACAATTGGTAGGCAGCCTGTTTTTTTGCTTCTTTTTTTGATCGGCAAGTTTGATAATATGATTCGTTAAAATCTTTTATGGAACATTCGCACGTCCATCTTGGGTTTCCGTTATCGTCATACGTTTCCTCAAAATCGTAAATCGGCATAGTGAAATATCCCTTTTGTGCGAGTTCCTGAAGTTGATTGATTGCTTTTTCGGGTGAAGGTTCGGATATTTCGTCGGACATTGTATATAACAAGCCGTTGTTATCGAGATAATTATAGGCAAGTTCTGCTGCAACCATTCTCGCTTGGCTTTTTGAATATCCAAAGCCGACGAAAGGTTCTCCTTTGTCAATCCTTAATTCGCAGGCAATATTTCCTTCTCCGGCTTCGATACGCTTCCTTTGATTTAAGTTCCAACAGTTTATTATGCGATAACGGTTATAATCGTCCTTGCTTTTAAAACAATAATCGGGCAACTCTCCGATCCGTTTTTGTTGCCATTGCTGAATTAAGGAAACATAGTCTAATACTTCAGAATCGCCATTCTCAATGTAATGGTTTAAATGAAGCATCATTTCTACAACATCTTGCATGGACTGCATATCCCAATCGCTATCAATTGCAACAGCGCCGAGAATTGCTTCAAATAAATCCTCTTTTACATGAATATCGTTTTGAGCATTGATTTTTCTGTCGCCTTTACCCATTATAAGGAAGTCGGTAAAACCAAGTTCATCGATACGAGCAGAAAGCATCTTGCTTCCGACCAAACTCTTCTTTATCTCGGTAAGTTTTCCTTCGGAATATTCGCATTCATACTCGTCACGGGCGTTAACGTCTCCGTAATATTCGCTTAAAGCTTTTACAATTACCAAATCGAGCACTTTGTCGCCGATAAATTCCAATACTTCATTATTATCGCCGTCATGTGTTTCATTGGTGTAACTCTTACGAGTAAAAGCCTGTTGTAGTAGCATGCGATTGTTAAACTCATAGCCTATTTGCGCTTCGATTAAAGAGTAATCCTCATTTTGCATAAAAAAACCTCCGTGAATTCACAGAGGGCATAATGAAAGCCTAACGAAAATAGACTACATCCAATGTAGCCTCGTTAGGCATTCGCTTCATAAATGATTTTACATAAACCGCTCGTTTTTATCACAAAAAACTTTCATAATGTGTGTTAAAAACATTTCATTTTATGTCCGATTATTTACTTTGCAATGCCTTCTATGTATATTTATTTTACATTAAAAATTTCTTATTGTCAAACGATTTTGTAAATAGTGGCGGCCTTCTATACATTTCTGCTGAAGAAACAGGCTATTTGTCCAATAAATAAGGGCTTGCGAGCAAATCGCAAGCCCTTTGCCGTGTTTATAGTTTCGACAAAACTCTGCCGTTTACGTAGACTCATCAAACGGCAACCCGTTAGAAATAACGGAATTATTCATATTTTCAGATTTTTTATTAAGTTGTAACTTTTGCCTTTCGGCTTTCCAAAGTTCAAATTCGCTTTTTGCTTCCTCCGTTTCAAAATATCGACGAATTGCGGGCAATAACGCTCTCGCCAAGCCGTCGAGTGCATAATCGGGTATTCCCGTAGTGTTCTTTCGCTTTCTCGTGTTTTCTCCTCCGATAGAGTTATTCGTTAAATTTCATATTCAGTTTTCTTTTCATTTTTATGGCTCCTTTTTCTAAATTTTTCTCAGCCTCGCATGAATGCGAATTGCGAAACCGGTCGGGCTTACTTTTTCTTATTTCATTATGTTTGGCTATTAATTTCGCTCTTATAAAATGCCGACTCTTACATTTCGTTTGGTAATTTTTATCGGTTATTTACCGTTAAAATTGTTGTTTGTGTGGAATTTTTTACAATTCCGTTCTTGTTCCTGTCTTGCATTTGCGGCTTGTTTTGCGGCGGCGAGTTCTTCGGGCGCATATTCGAGCAACGTTTTTAATAATTTTACCGCACTTTCGTTTGTCGTTGCCGTTTTTTCGTGTTTTTTAAGTTCCGCATATAAATCGCCGTTATCTTTGGCAAGAACGTTATTTTGCTTTTCGAGTTCGCTGTTTTTTATTCTTAAAGCGATAATTTCCGTTTCTTTTTTCTTACCAGAAAAGGGAATCTTTTCAGATCTTGCCGATTCGTAACTTTCAAGCAATTCTTTCACGGGTTTTGCCGCGGTTTGCGCTTCTTCGGCTTCGCGGATTTTTTCTTCGGCGGCTTCCGTCATCTTTTTCGTCTTAAAAGCGACCGTATTCAAATGCTTCGCCGTGCTGCCTTCCTTGCCGCGCTTTAAGCCGTATTTTTTGCCGACGACTTCGTAAAAATCCGTTTGCAATTCTCGCAAAGCGGAGCGGTCGAAAAGTTCTTTCGCGCATAATCTGCCGCCCGTTACCGGCATTAGGTTGAAGTGCAAATGCGGCGTGCTTTCGTCTAAATGCACGACTGCGGACACGACGTTTTCTTTGCCGTAGCGTTCCGCAAAAAACTCCGTGCAATCGTCAAAGAAGCGTTTTTGTGCTTCGGGCGAGATCCCGTCGAAAAATTCTTTATCCGAACCTAAAATAAAAGAAGTTATAAGCACCGTGTCGTCTTTAATTTTACGTTTCGGGGCGAGTTCTTTAATTCGCTCGTCGATGAACGAAAGATACTTTTTTTCATAAGGCAAAGTATGATAATTCAGGTGCGTTCTCGATTTATCGATTTGCGGGTTCCTCGTGGACTTATAATTCTCGTCGCGTTCGTTTTCACGTTCGATCCCGACGATATCGCCGCGCTTATATTTTTCCATGTGGCATACTAAATACGACGTAATTCATCACCTCCGTGGGTATTAAAATTTCTATCGGTAAGCGATAGGTATAACTCACTATACCAAACCGCTTCGCGTTTGGTGCCGTTCGCCCTTGCAGGGAGCTTGTGTCCGTTGAAAAAACGCTGGTTTCGCCGTAGCAAGACGAACGAAGATTGAAATGTTTTTAATGTAGTTTTTATAACTGTTCTCTCCTTTGAAAATATTTTTGTCGTGAGAATTTTATATCGCTCACGGCGGGCGATATTGATTGTAATTTGTCATTGTTCTACCTCCTTAAAGACGACAAAAAGCCGCTGATATTTTTTCTATCACCGACTTAAAACACAAGTATTAAATTTTAATTTTCGTTACATGAAGCACCTCCGATTTTGTATTTATGGATAAAAAAATCCGTGCGATTTCGGTTGCCTAAATAGGCTAGTTCTTCGCACGGATTTAAATCCCGATTATTTAATTTGTGGTCGATTTTATCTAAAAAATCGTATCACAATAAAACCCACGCTGAAATCTCTCTTTTTTAACGATTTCAACGCCCGTCGCGGTAGTTGCTATATTTTTAGCAACCTTATGGCAAACGACGGTAATTCTTCTCTCGGATAAACGTGAGCGAAACGCTTATCCGTATTCGTTCCCACAGCATAGAGAACAAACATTCGGGCAAAATCTTCACGCCCGACAGCGCCTATCTTCACGGCGCATGGCTTGACTTTATATCAAACCAATTTTATTATAACATACGAACATTTGTTCGTCAAGCGGTTTTGATGTTTTTTAATTCAATGTGAGATAATATGTTATCACTTGCATTATTCATAAAAATATGTTACAATATGTTATATAATGACCGTGAGGTATAATATGGAGTTTTCTGAAAAAGTAAAATTTGTTAGGATGAAACTATATTTAAGTCAAATGGAACTGTCGAAAGAGTTGGTCGTTTCGTGTGCAACTGTTAACAGGTGGGAAAATCAAGGGAAATTGCCACAATTAGCTCGACTTGGAAAATTCAATGCTTTTTGTGAGAAGAACGGAATTTCATTTAATGATTCGACAGAATTGTTGTGATTTTACGGAGTTAATTAAAAAGGAATTGCGATATGGGGATTTTTTCTAAATTATTCGGGAAAAAAGGCAAAGATGAATCGGCTGAACAACCTCTTGAATTTAAGCAAGCGGTCGATTTTAATACTAAATTTTTCGATTTGTTAAAAGCAGATACATTTATTGCTCGTAGCGATTATAAACATTTGACACAAGAATATCAATCTACTGCAACATTTTTTGAAAACGGCAAACGAGCACAAACTCTAACTTATTATTGTAGACAGAATAAAGTAAGTCAAGAGGAAATAAATAAATTTCTGGCTTCTTACGAGGATATTATCGATTTATCGAAAGGTTCTTCTATCGTAGATATTCATAACGAGGAATATATACAAAAGCATCTGTTATCCGAAAAATCATATTTAGACAATGTTCTTAAAGAAATTGATCCTAAAATTCTGCTGGATGAAGAGCAAAGACGAGTTATTTTATCCGACGAAGACTATTCTCTTGTTATCGCAGGAGCCGGCGCCGGAAAAACAACTACAGTCGCGGCGAAAGTCAGGTATTTAGTTGAAAAGAAGAAAATAGATCCAAAGCAAATACTTGTAATATCCTTTACGAATAAAGCAGTCGGAGAATTAAAGGAACGTATAAATGAAGGCTTATTGCTTCCATGTCCAATCACCACTTTTCATAGTGCGGGATACGCTATTTTACGCAAGCAAGACGATCTTAAAAGGCAAATAGTCGGTGACGGATTCCTTTACAACACGGTAAATAATTATCTTAAAGGCAACATTTTGGAACAACCCGAACTTGTCGATAAACTGATTATGTTTTTCGGATCGTATTTTGACGCACCGTATGACGGAAATGATATCAACCTTTTCTTTAATTACATATCGAAAACAGATTTTTCAACATTAAAAAGTAATATCAACGAATACAACGAACAAATTATCGATAGAAGGACAAGTAAAATAACAACTATAACCAACGAAACACTTCGTTCTGCACAGGAAGTCCAAATAGCCAATTACTTGTATTTGCATAAAATAGATTATGTGTACGAAGATCCGTATCCTTATCATATTTTGAAAGCAAAAAAGCCTTATACACCGGATTTCCGAATAAAACAAGGCAATAAAATTGCATACATAGAACATTTCGGAATAACGGAAGACGGAAAAAATAGTCGTTATACAACAGAACAACTCGAAAAATATAAGAAAGAAATTGTAGATAAAATTGCCCTTCACAAAAAGCACGGAACAACACTTATATATACTTTTTCAAAATACAAAGACGGAAGAGATTTGTTAGATCACCTTCAGGAAGAATTAACTAACAACGGTTTTGTTTTAGAGAAACGCCCTTCAGAAGAGGTCTTTGAGAAATTAGTAAATACGGAAGAAAATAAGTATATTGCACGGCTTGTTAAGTTGATTTGCGTTTTTATAAACAATTTCAAAACCGATGGGTATAATATCGATGATTTTTATCGGTTTGAACGTGGCAATACAAATGTGAGAACAAAACTCTTTTTAGATATTTGTAAGGAATGCTATCTTGAATATCAGAAAAAATTGGCGGAAAGCAATTCGATTGATTTTCAGGATATGATAAACGATTCGGCAAGAATACTTCGAGAAAAGGAAATCGCAAAAGAAACGTTAGATTTTAAATATATCATTGTTGACGAATATCAGGACATATCCCGGCAAAGATTCGATTTAACCAAAGAGTTGTCAAATTTGTGTGCGGCAAAAATCATAGCCGTTGGCGATGATTGGCAATCGATTTATGCGTTTAGCGGTTCCGACATTACACTGTTTACGCATTTTTGCTCCATAATGGGCTATGGGAAAGAATTGAAAATTACTAAAACATACCGTAACGCTCAGGAAGTTATAGATATTGCCGGTAATTTTATCCAAAAAAATGAAAGCCAGATTAAGAAATCGCTTATTTCTCCTAAACGGATACAAAAACCGGTTATTATCGAAACCTATAGCGAAGAATTCGATAAAAATCAATTTAAGGGTAAAGGCGGTAAATATTTTCATTTAGGGAAAAAGGTTGAAGACGTAATAGGTCAAATTATAGAAAAAAATAAAGAAGAAAGGAAAGAAAATACTTCATCGATTTTGTTGATTGGCAGATACGGATTCGATGCAAAAAATCTATGCTTTTCTAACGACTTTATTTACGATGAACAAAACAATAAAATTATAAGTAAAAAGTATCGCTATGCCAAGTTAGAATTTTTAACGGCTCACAGTTCTAAGGGCTTGGGATATGATAATGTTATCATTGTCAACGCCAGAAACGAAATATACGGTTTCCCGTCTAAAGTGGATAACGATCCGGTAATGCAATATGTAGTAAAAGACGATAAGTCGATAGAATACGCAGAAGAACGAAGATTGTTTTATGTCGCTATGACGAGGACAAAAAATCGCGTATATATCGTAACGCCCGAACAACATCCTTCGGAATTCATTTTAGAATTAATCAAAGATTATCCAAAGATTACTGTGGTCGGAGAAATCAATAAGAGTAGCGAATCGAATATCGGAACGATAAAGAAATGCCCCGTTTGCGGATACCCGTTACAACTGCGATGGAAAAAGAATTACGGACTGCGCTTGTGGATGTGTACAAACGAGCCTGAAATTTGTAATTTTATTACAAATGATTTGAGCGGCGGAGACATGTCTATTGAAAAATGTGACGAGTGTAAGGATGGATATTTAATCGTAAAAAAGGGAACAAACGGACCTGTTTTGGGGTGTACGAATTACAAAACCGATGGGACAGGTTGCCGTAGGCTTATGTCTCACGATTATTATAAGCGGTGGTTAAAAGATGATTTCGAGGACGATATTTCGGTAAACAAACCGTCATATTATAAACCTGTTGAGCCTGCCATGCCGATTGTTCTACAACAAAAAGATACAAAGCCGATAACTGAACGTAAAAAGACAGAAGTCCACACCGTCGAACATTCGGAAAGATTTATAGGAAAAGACGGTTTCTCTGTTGTTGTAGATAATGACGGAGAATTGATAACAAATATGGATTTATTGCAATATTTACGCAATGTCAGAACAAATATAATGAAACAAGAGAACCGTCCGGCATACACAATTATAAGTAATAAAGGATTGGTTAGCCTTGCTACATATTGCCCCTCTTCAAAAGAAGAATTTATGAATCTATATGGCTTAGGAGAAAATTCATATAACGCTTACGGTCAGATATTTATAAATGCTATAAAAGAATTCCAAACGACACATAAAAAAGAGGAATAAAAAAATGGCTGAATTACAAGCAAAAGAGTATAAAAAATTTGAAGAAATAAAACATATAGATAACGATGGCACAGAATTTTGGTATGCGCGTGAGCTGTCTTTGTGCCTTGAATACGCTCAATGGCGTAATTTTGCTAAAGTTATCGATCGCGCTATGTTGGCATGCCAAAATAGTGGATTTTCTATCAACGACCATTTTGTAGAAGTCGGGAAATCTGTGGAAATGCCTACAAAACCGCGGAAGAATCAAACAGAAATAGGTTTTGCCGAAGTCGGCAAAACCAAAACAAAGACTATTCCCGATTACAAACTCACCCGATATGCATGTTATCTTATCGTGCAAAACGGAGATCCTCGCAAGGAAGTTATTGCTCTCGGACAAACTTACTTTGCAATTCAAACGCGCCGCCAAGAAGTTCAGGAATATTTCAATAATCTTGATGAGGACAACAAAAGGCTTGTAATCCGCGGTGATATTAAGCAGTGGAATCAAATGCTTGCAGAATCCGCACATAATGCCGGCGTTATCACCGAAGATGAATTTGCGGTTTTTCAGAATGCGGGTTATATGGGGCTTTACGGCGGAGAAACGGTAAAAGATATTCACGAACGCAAAGGTTTATCCGCCGGACAAAAAATTCTTGACTATATGAATAGTCAGGAACTAATTGCAAATTTATTCCGCATTTCGCTTGCCGATGAAAAATTAAAAAAAGAACATGTTTCTGACGCTAAAACAGCAACGGTATTACATAATCAAGTCGGACAAGAAGTCCGAGCGACCATTAAACGAGTCGGAGGAACACTTCCTGAAAATCAACCGACACCTGAAAAAAGTATCGACGAAATAACGAAGGAACAATTAAAAAAATTAAAATCACAAAAGCATAAAATGTTAGACGAATAAAGGAGACAACAAATGAAAGCAGTTATATACGCGAGATATAGTTCGGATAATCAGACGGAAGCGAGTATCGAAGGGCAACTTCGCGAGTGTATGGAGTTTGCCAAACATGCCGAAATCGACGTTATCGGCAACTATATCGATCGCGCGTTGACTGCCAAAACGGATAACCGTCCCGAATTCCAACGAATGATCAAAGATAGTTACAAGCACGCTTTCGATTGTATTATCGTTTGGAAACTTGACAGGTTTGCCCGTAATCGTTACGACTCCGCTCATTATAAAAGCCTTCTGAAAAAGAACGGCGTAAAAGTTATATCAGCCAAAGAATCTATCGGCGAAGGCTCTGAGGGCATCCTTCTTGAATCTGTCCTTGAAGGAATGGCTGAGTATTACTCCGCTGAACTTGCCGAAAAAGTCTCCCGCGGTATGACCGAAAACGTATTGAAAGGTTTGTGTAACGGCGGACAAGTTACTTTCGGTTACAAAGTTAACGCCGAGCATTGCTACGAAAAAGACGAACTTACTTCCCCCATCGTCGAACAAATTTTCGAAATGTATTCCGACGGTTACAAAATCAAAGAAATCGTTGATTATCTCAACGAACACAATATCAGAACGTATCGCAACGGCAAAATGACGATAAATATCGTGCAGAGAATGCTTTCCAACCGCAGATACATAGGCGAATACAAATTTCAGAAAACCGTAGTGCCGAACGGAATTCCCGCTATTATTTCGGAAGAATTATTCAATCGGGTGCAAGAGATTCTCGCAAAGAACAAGCGTTCTCCGGCTCGTAAAAAAGCCGAGGACGAATACCTTTTAACGTTGAAACTTTTTTGCGGCAAATGCGGCGCGCATATGGTCGGCGAAAGCGGGACGGGGACTTCGAGAGTGTATCGCTATTATAAATGCGCTAACACGAAAAAGGTACATATTTGCGATAAAAAGCCCGTTCGTAAAGAATGGATTGAAGATTTGGCGGTAAAAGCCGCGCTCGATATTCTGAAAAACGATGAAATCAAGGATTATCTTACCGATAGAATTTATGCGTTGCAAGGAGAAGAAAATCCGAGAATACCGAAACTGAAAGCGCAACTTGCAGACGTAGAAAAACGGCTTGCAAACATAATGCAAGCCATAGAACAAGGAATTATTTTCGATACGACGAAAGAGAGATTCGCCGCGCTCGAAAAGGAAAAGAAAGAACTTGAAATTGCGATTTTGCAGGAGAAAATCAAAAAGCCGTTCTTAACGAAAGAACAAATTCGTTTCGGCATAGAAAAGTTCGGCAAACTTGATATTTCGACGAAAGAAGGAAAACAACGCCTGATTGACGGTTTTATAAACGCTATTTACGTTTACGACGATAAAATTACATTCACGTTCAACTATAAAGACGGAACGAGAACGGTTATGCTATCCGAACTCTCGGACGGCAAAAGCAATTCGGATTTGAAATGCCAAGGTGCACCACAAAAAGAGGTAGGTTAAAAGCCTACCTCTTTTTGTGGTGTCACCTTTAAGGGAACTCGTTACGCGGCGACACATCGCCGACGAGCGTCAATTTGCTTCGGCAAATTCTTGCCGTCAATATTGTAGGTTAAAAACTTGCTTGCAAGGGGTTTTAACCTGCGATATTCATAAGACGATTGCAATTTTTCGCTTGCGAGAAATTGCAGAACTATTGTTCAACGCAAACGCGTTAATCGTCGAATAGGGTTCCCTTAGGGAAACGGCAAAATTCCTTATGGCGCAAGTAATTTTGTATTATGAGTAGGGGTAGGTTGCAAGCCTGCCTATTTTTGTGGTGTTGCCTTTAAGGAAACTCGTTACGCGGCAACTTGTTGCCGACGAGCGTCAATTTGCTTTGGCAAATTCTTGCCGTCAATATTGTAGGTTAAAAACTTGCTTGCAAGGATTTTACCTTGAAATATTCATAAGATAGAGTTATTCGTTAAACTTCATATTCGGTTTTCTTTTCATTTTACGGCTTTTTTAAATCTTTCTCAGCCTCGCGTGAATGCTGTTTATAAATAGGTCGGACTTAATCGTTTATTCCCTTTTTTGAAAATCTGTTAAAAAACCAAACAGAGAGAATTATTTAATAAAAGCAGGATATTGAAAATTTTTTTATTTGTGATAAAATAATATCGACGAAAGGTTCGTAATGAAATGAATTTGCGTGTTAAACACAAAATTCAAAAATTTTTGTCTATTTTCGGTTTTATCTTCGCGATTTGTTGTTTCGCGTAGATTACAACGGCAGAAATGAACGTTTCTTTCGGATATTAAAAAACCGCTTACCCTCAGCCGAGGGAATGGGGAAATAATCGTCCTTGCGCGGTAAAATAAAACAAATTTTATACGGAGTTTATTGCCGATAAAAAATAAAGATCAGAAAAGAGGAAAGAAAAAAATGAAAAAGATTTTAGTTCTTTTAATTACGATCGTCGTCGCTTTGATAACAACCGGGGTAGTTACCGGTTGCGGACTCGAAGGCGACGGAAGTGTTCACGAACACAAGTATGCAGACCCGTATACCTGCCACGACAGAACCTGCACCGTTGAAAGTTGCGGACACGTCGAAAGGGCTACGACGGCGCATAAGTTAGCGGATAAGTTTACTTGTCACGACAGAACTTGCGCGGATTGCGGAGAGGTTGTAAAGGCTACGACGGCGCATAAGTTCAAGGACGAGTTCACTTGTCACGACAGAACCTGCGCGGATTGCGGACAGGTTGAAAAGGCTACCACCGAACATTCTTGGGGAGAATGGGTTATCGTTCGCGAGCCGAGTTGCGTTGAAAAAGGCGTAAAAATGCGCGAATGCGACGACTGCGGAGAGACGGAAACCGTCGACCTGCCGGCTAAGGGACACACTTATGCGGACAAATTTACTTGCCACGACAGAACGTGTACCGTTGAAGATTGCGGTCACGTCGAAAAGGCTACTACGGCGCATAATTTCGGGGAATGGGTTACCGTTAAAGAGCCGACCTGCGCCGAAGAAGGTTTAAGAGAAAGAATTTGTAGCGTATGCGGCGATAAGGAAACCGAAAAAATTGCTACCGAACATTCCTTCGGCGACGACGGCGTTTGCACGAACTGCCACAAGGACGTAAAAGAATTTTTCATTACGCCGCAAACGGATACCGCTACCGTTACTGCAACTGCTAAAAAAGGGTTTTATTCTATAACGAGTACTCAACCCGGTTCCGTTTACGCGGTAATCCCCGGAGATATTCTCACAAAATTGAAGAAGTTGGGTTACACCGAACTTTCGTTCACCGTTACCAATCCCGCTCCGTGGCCTGCCGATAATTCCAGTAAGCACAAACCGATAAAAGTTGCCGCAGATAACACCGCAAATCTTTGGACAGAGAAAACTGCGATAGCGTTCTATGGTTGGCAAGAGTTCTGGGACGCAAACAGACAGGTTGAGTTTAAAATCAATTTAAACGAGTATGCGGGCAGAGATATTTATATCTACACCGAAAACACGGACGTTTATCCTTTGGAAATCGTCGTCTCCGAATTTATTAAAATCGATTATGAAGACAAAAGCGAATGGCTGTTCGCTTCCGCGAGCGACAACGGAGAGGTAACCTATCTCGAAGGTAAAGGCTGGGTGATTAAAAATACGGGAACCGAAGGATGGTATTGCCAGATTTCGAGTAAGATAATGAAGTATTACATCGAGCAGGGTTACACGAGAATGGTTATAACCTACGCGAACAACCTTGAGGGTGAGGCTAACACGGACGAAGGAAGTTTTGTAAAAACGCATTCGAGATTTCTTCCTCTTAACGCTGCAGGCGGTAGCGACTGGAAATATCAGGGCGCCGATCAGTATCTCATAAACACTCTTCCCGAAGGGAACGGCGGATATATGTTCACGGTCGATCTGACTGATACGACTCACGATTTCACTAAGGATATATACTTTTTCTTTGAAAACAAGGAATCTGGCACCGAAAAAGCCGTTACTCGCGGTTACATTGCCGATATAGTATTTGATAAAGGCGAACCCGTAGTACAGGAAGATAAGTCCGGCTGGATAATCGGTAATGCGGCGGCGGGATACTGGAGTTCCGTCGAGTATATAAAAGGCAAAGGCTGGATAATGAAAGACATTACGAACGGCGGCGCGCAGGGGGAATACTGGCTCACGCTTTCTACGGAGGTCATTCAAAAGAAAATATCCGAAGGATACACGAAGATGACTATCGTTTACGCGAACAGTCTCGACGGCGTCGATAACCCGAATGAAGGCAATTTTATAAACACCGGCGCAAAGATTGCTCCTACGCTTAAAGGCGGCAACTATACTCTCGAATATGTAAAAGGAAACATCAATCAGTATTGTACGGAAGTTGAAAAAGGCGGAGTGAAGTATTACGAACACCGTATCGACCTGACGGACGCAACCGTTGATTTTGCGCAAGTTGCCTACATCATTTGTTACAATAAGGATGCAGAGGGCAAAAAAGTTACTAACGGTTACATTGCCGATATAGTATTTGAAAAAGGCGAACCCGAGGGAAAAGAAGATAAAACGAACTGGGTGACGAGCAACGATGCATATTGGGGTTCTGTCGAGTATATCGAAGGCAAAGGCTGGATAATGAAAGACACGACGGACGGAGGAACGCAAGGTCAATTCTGGTGTATTCTTTCGGGAGAAGTTATTCGGCAAAAGATTGCCGAGGGCTACACGAAAATGACCGTTATTTATGTGAACGGTTTCGACGGAATCGAGAATCCGAACGAGGGAAATTTTATTAACACAACTTCGAAAATATATCCCGTAAGCGTAAGCGGAACAATCGCTCAGTATTGTACCGAAACCGAAAAAGGCGGAGTGAAATATTACGAGCATATAATCGATTTGGCGGGTTCGGGTATCGACGGTACGAAGGATATAGACGTTTTTTGTAATAATAAAGATTCGGAAAACAAAACGGTTACACGCGGATATATCGCGGATATAGTATTTTCAAAATAATCCGAATTGAAATAAACAGGCTTATTTTTGCGATAAGCCTGTTTATCGGCAAAAACATTTAAAGGAAACGATATGAAAAAGATACTTATTTTAGCGGCGTTTGTGTCCGCGTTGATTGTTTCGGCGTTCGGCGGAACGACGGCAAGCGCGGCAACTGCGAAAGAGGACGATTATAACGCTTATATCGTCGCTACGGGCGCCGAATGTCTGACCGAATATTACACGCAGATAGGCGACGGGAACGCAACGGTTACGTTCGATTTGCAGTGGAGAAGCTTGGACGGATATTTCGGAGTCGTGGCGGGAGATTCGAAGAAACTCGGCAAACTTTCGGAAATGACCGATTATATGCTTTTCGGCGATAAAGTTATTTCAAGCAAAACTTTAGACGTAAATACAGACGTGTTCGAGGCGGGATATACTTACCGCGTTAAGTTCGACGCGAAAAACGGCGCGTGGACGGTAGACAAAAAGGGTATTTGCGAAAGCGCGGATTCTTTTGCGAACGTTTTAACGGTCGCTAACTCTTTCACGTCGTCGGACACCGTCGGGCTTGCGTGCTATACAAAGGACGAAAAATCGGCGACGGCGGTTATAGACAATCTCTTTATAACTAACAACAGCGGAAAGTACGAATACGTCAAAAATGCGTTTTCGAGGCGTAACACTATAAAAGACGGCAGAATGAAAATACTTGCCACAAACGCTTTAAGCGGAGAAAAATCCCTTCTTGGAAATGCGTATATTCAGAATAGTTGGTTGTGTAACGTTCGTTTCGTTGCCGAAAACGGCGAGATTTTAAGCAGTCAGAAAGTTTCGGGGTACGGAACGGCGACCGCGCCGGTTGCGCCCGAAAAAGAGGGTTATACTTTTAAATGCTGGAACGAAAGTCCGACGGGCATAATTACTGACAGCGTATTTTATCCGATTTACGAAGAAAAAGCAATCGAACCCGGCGAAAGTTCTTTCGAATCCGAAAGTATCGTCGAGTCGACGGATTCCGTGAATTCGGCTGCGTCGTCAGGCTCGGAAAAGACTTCTTCGGGCGGTTGCGGCGGCAGCGTTGCCTCCGTTTCGGTTTTGTCGGTCGCGGCAGTTGCCGCTTCGATAGCAATAGGGAGGAAACGTCGTAAATGAAAATCTTAAATAAAATTCTGGTATTCGCGTTGGGAGTTTGTTTGTCTATGGGCGCGGTTTTTACGGGCGGAACGACGAAAGTTTCGGCTGAAGGAAGTTTAAAAAGCAACTTTACCGTAAGCGGCGGAACGTTGACGGAATCCGATAAGGGTTACAACGACGCGGAAGCGGTAAAATTGACTTTTAACGGAAAATCTTCGGTTTTACGCATAAAAAACGACGAAATAAACGCTTTGAAAACGTTTGATACGGTTACGGTGGAATTTCGCCTGAAATACGACGGGTCGGGGTATAATGACACCCTCAAGGTTTATAAAGCGGAAGGAGATCTCGTCGACTATGGCTATCCTGCGAACGTCTGGAACAGGGTTCGGTTCAAAACGATGGTATACACCGAAAACGGCGAGAATTTCGTTAAAATAAAGTTGGACTACGCTACAAACAAAACGGCGTATATATCCGACTTGAAAGTGACCGCAAGCGAAGCGGACAAACCTCTTCTCGGCGGCGTTAAACTCATCTCGCTCGAAAGCGTTACTCTCGCTATGGGCTACGTCGTGATTACGCCCGACAATAAAGTTATCGTAATCGACGGCGGCTACTATGCGGAAGATACGCAAATTATGCTTAAATTGCTCAGAACGTTTACGCATAAAGTCGATCATTGGTTTTTAACGCATTTTCATACCGACCATACCACCGTTCCGGCGCAGTTGATCGAGAACGAGGATATCGTGATAGAGAATTTGTATTACGATTTCCCGACCTCTCAGACGGTAAAAAATCTGAGCGGCGACAGCGATTATCCGTTTTGCGATAAATTTGAAAACTTAGTCAAAAACAATCCTCAAAAGGTTAAAAACGTAGTAACGCCGCATTATAAAGACGAATATAAGTTGGGCGAATACGTTACTATGAAAGTTCTGAACGACGCTTGGTATACCGAAAAGGACGACAACTACGGAAACAATTCCGGCATAATGTTTAAAATGGAAACGCCCGGCGAATCGGTGTTGTTTACGGGCGATATGGGAAATCGCGGCGACGTATATCTCAACGACGAATGGACTAAAAAGGAAATCGAAAGTTGTACGATCATACAAATGGCCCACCACGGACAGCACGGAACGAGCGACGTCTTTTATAACTCGATAAAAGATATTAAGGTTTGCCTTTATCCTGCTGTAAACTGGATATACAACAACGATAACGGTTCGGGGTTCAACACCGCGAATCTTGATTCGTTGCATACCCGCGATCTTATGCGCGAAAGAGGAGTTATGAACATTTATACGAGCGGAATGGGTCGAAAAATAATCCTTTAACAATCCGCAATCACCTGTGGCTATCGGCGACGGGGCTGTAGAAAAAAGCAAAAATAAAGGGGCTATAAAAAAACACAAAAAAGAAAAAGGTCACGTTTATTATCTG
>ULUP01039744.1_pt1 | contig 28318 bp, 19 predicted proteins | sample 1958581 | NCBI WGS metagenome assembly ULUP01 (sample SAMEA4835763, study PRJEB28245) | human gut metagenome | biome: gut microbiome; material: fecal sample | place: Denmark | collected 2008 | reverse complement strand
GAAAAGTGGAATCTGGCGTGTGCGGAGCCCGGGTAAGAGGAAGCTAGACACCACTGAAAGAGGAAAAAGCAAGTCACTTCAGAGGTGAGTCGCCGTCCGGGGCCGGCACAAGCACCATTTAACAAGAAATATCAAAAAACTATTGACAATGCAAAAACAAAAGTGTATACTAACTGTATCATCACAAATAGTACAGTTGGTACAGTTCCTTGGAAAGGGAGGTGACGATATGATTGAGATAAATCCGACGAGCAGCCAGCCAATCTTTGAGCAGATCATTGCACAGATAAAGATGGCGGTGCTGAAGGGACTTTTAAAACCGGGGGACAGCATTCCGTCGGTTCGGAAGATGGCACTTTCGCTGTCTGTGACGCCGGGGACGGTGGCAAAAGCATATGGCGAGCTGGAGCGGCAGCAAGTGATCGTGACAATTCGCGGAAAAGGTGCTTATATCGCAGAGACGGGAAAGATACAGCCTTCGGAGAGGCAGAAAGAACAGGGAAGGCAGAAACTAAAAGAAGCCTGTGTGGAAATGATCTATCTTGGTTTTTCCAAAAAAGAGATTCTGAAAATGGTGGAAGAACTGTATGATGCAGCGACTTCGTAAAGAAAGGAAGGGCAGAAAATGTTAGAGGTAAAACATGTGACCAAATCATATATCAAAGGGGGAACACCTGCGATCGAAGATATTTCATTTCAGGTGGAGCCGGGGAAAATACATGGTTTGATCGGACCAAATGGTTCCGGAAAGACGACATTGATCAAGTGTATCACAGGAATCTTGTCGATCGATGAAGGAGAAATTTTGCTGGACGGAGAGAAAATTTACGACAATCCGAAGGCAAAGGAAAAAATAGGGTACGTGGCAGATAATTGTAATTTTTTCCTCAATTACAAAGGAAAGGACATGATTAAATTTTATCAGGGCATGTACGGAAAATTTGAAGAAGAGGAGTTTCACAAGTTAAATGAAATGTTCAAGATTCCATTGACACGACGAGTGGGGCATCTTTCGAAAGGCCAGAAAATGCGGCTTTCCTTTATGCTGAATATGGCGATGAAGCCGGAACTGCTTGTGATGGATGAGCCGACGTCGGGACTCGATGCGATGGCGAAGGCCGATCTTTTGGAGCAGGTGATCGCCAAAGTAGATTACGATGAGACCGCCGTGATCATTTCCACGCATCATCTGTATGAATTGGAAAAAATATGTGATACGGTGACAATGATGAACATTGGCGGAATCCAGTATCAGGGAGAACTTGATGAAGTAAAAGACAATATCCGAAAATATCAGGTGGTATTTAAGGGCGGTATTCCGGAAGGGGTGCTTGGCAATGAAAATATTGTCAATTATTCCAATATCGGAAGTGTCTATACCTTTTTGTGGCAGGGGTCAGAAGATGCGATCTCGTATTTTACGGAGAAAGGTGCTGACCTTGCTGAGCAGACCGAGATATCGTTGGAAGAAGTCTTTATCTATTCGAATCGAAGGAGGAGAGAAGGATGAACAGTCAATATCGTACGTATATGAAACGGGAGATCAAGAAAACATATCCACTTCTGATTGTTGGACTTTTGTTTTTAGTATTTATGGCAGTGATTACGACAAGCATGACAAAGGGTGTCTATGAGGGCGCATTGCTTGAACTGTCGGATCATTTTACCAGTCATGGTGTCTGGGGAATGGGAGATGTGGTAAATCTTTTCATAAATGCAGCCTTTGGAGGAAGTATTTCGACCTATTATACATTGGCAATTCTTGTGTTTTTGGTAGTGCTTCTACAGCAGACATTTTTGCATGAAAACCGAAGCGGAATTGCTGACTTTTTACAAGTTCTGCCACTTCGTGAACGGGATAAAGTGATTATGAAACTGATCAACGCCCATGTGGCAATTGCGATTTATACCGTTTCCTTTGGCGTTATTTTATCGTTGTCCTGTTTGAGTGTGAACGATAATCTGCAGAAAGTGGCGGACTATTATTATACAAGTTTTACCCAGATAAATCCCTATGCGGTAATCTGGCAGAGTGTACTTTTACAATTTTTGGGAATGAGTTCCCTTTATCTGGTATTTTTCCTGACGATTACATGCATTCATAACCGCTTTTTGTCTTATGCCGTTGGTATCGGATTGATGATCAGTCCGGCTGCTTTTTGTCTGTGGTATGATGATATTCTTCGGTATGGACAGGAGAGAAATTTGATCGTGAGATATTTTGTACCATGTTACTTCTTTCCGGATACGACTTACGTGGATACGTCCGCAGGTGACAGTTACACGATCGTTCAGTGGGGTGACTATGGAGCCCATGCTCTCTTTTATGTCGGAACCATTGTGGTGGCAGCATTATTGATTGTACTTGCGGTCCGCAGAAAATGGCATATTCGAGAAGCACACAATGTTCTTATGAATGAAGAAGTGGCAGTACAGTTTGTTATCACCGGAATTTCATTATGCACGGCGTTATTCGGATCTGCTTTTGTATTGGAAATGATATCCTTTCAAGAAGGAAACTATTCGATGGTATCATATTGGATCATGACCGCATTGATTGGTGTAGTGATTTATATTATATTAAGCGTGATCCGACGGCTGATTGAAAAACGGCAGCAGGGAATGTGAGAAAGGGGGCATTAAGATGAACAATAAAAATTCAAAGATGCTTGGAATTATTTTAGTTCCGCTTGTATTTGGAATATTGATCCTGGTGGCATCCGCATTTACCAAAGAACCGAAAAAAGCAGAGGATTTCTATTACGAGGAAAATTCGAAAAATGTAATGGGTGCGAATAAAAGTTATGAAGACCGTGGCTATGTTAAAGCCAATGATTTTCCACAGGCACTTCAAAATCTCGTTGCGTCAGGAATCATAACCGCAGAAGAAACGACGGATGAGGATGGGTACGAGGAAGAAACCAGCGGGTATCGTTCCAGTTACGAGTGTCTGTCAGACAGCAAAAATTTTATGTTGCAGCGGACCGGGTTGGTTGTGAGCATAATAGAATCGGAAACCGATTATGCTTTCAGTATTAAGTATGACAGTAAGAAAAAAGGCTTTACGGAGGATTCGTATGCGACGATCGCCAAAGTAGAGCAGTGCGGGTTTACCGGATTTACCGATCAGGTAAAACGGCTGGAAAAAGAGTACCAGAGCCAGCAGGAAAAGAAAACAGGAGAGGAAGACGATTGGGATCTGACGTATGAGATTTATAATCAGGGAGTTGGATTTCGGTTTATCAATTATGATCAGAACGAGATCGATGTGAACTTGAAACTTAATATTAACAGCATCTACCTTCCGCAAAAATATGAAACCCTCATTCGGAATGTGACACAGAGTGGGGAGTATATGCTTCGGGCTTCCAGCGTAGATACCAAAAAAGAAGTTTTGACATTTGGAGCAGCCAATGCCGTTATAACAAGAGGAACTGGGGAAGTGCTTTTCCAGGGTGGGCAGAACATGCCGACCTTTGGCGATACGACCATCAGCTTCGTCTTTGAAAATAATCAGGTGAGCGGCTATTATGTGACGACAAATGAAAATAAGTTCCAATTGACAGAATCCGATAAAAAGCTCATTCAGACTGTGGCACCGGGACTCAAAGTAACTCTTCCGGAACATGCAAATTATAGTGAAAACGGCATTAAATTATACATTGCCAAATAAAAACCTTTAAAAGCTTCCATGTTTGTGGTAGAATAAATACTGATTCTACGAACAAACAGGAGGCTTTTTTTATGTCCGTTGACAGAACATTATACTTGAAGATTTTAGCAGAAAAATATCAATCGGTACAGGCCGTTTGCAGAGAAATTATCAATTTGAATGCGATACTCAACCTTCCGAAGGGAACCGAACATTTTATGAGTGACCTTCATGGAGAGTATGAAGCATTTTGTCATATATTGAACAACTGCTCGGGAGTGATCCGCGAAAAGGTGGATCTTTTGTTTGAAGAACAGTTAAATGATTCTGAAAGACAGGCAATCTGTACGCTGATCTATTACCCAAAAGAAAAATTGGAGCAGTTAAAAAAAGAAAATGCGTTGTCAATGGAGCGATACCGCATGATCTTGAATCAGCTGATCGAAATCGCCAAACTCCTTTCTTCCAAATATACAAGATCGAAAGTGCGTAAGGCGATGCCGGAAGATTTTGCGTATATTATCGACGAGCTTCTGCATGTGCAGAAAGACGAAGATGATAACCAGGTGCGGTATCACCAGAAAATTTTGGATACCATTTTGGAAATTGACAATGCGGATGAATTTATCGTTGCGCTGGCAGAGCTGATCAAGCGGCTGGCCGTAGATCATCTGCATATCGTCGGGGATATTTTTGACCGCGGACCGTATGCGGACAAGATCATGGATCTTTTGATGAACTACCATTCCCTTGATTTTGAGTGGGGAAATCACGATATATTGTGGATGGGGGCAGCAGCGGGCAATCAGGCATGTATCGCCAATGTTGTGAAAAATAACCTGCGCCACCACAACACCGAGATATTAGAGAGCGGCTATGGCATCAGTCTCCGGGAACTCGCTTTGTTTGCGGAAAAAACGTATGCCAATGTGGAGCCGATGGAGGCGGCCGATAAGGCAGTTTCCGTTATGCTTTTGAAACTGGAAGGCCAGACGATACTGCGCCATCCGGAATACGAGATGAAAGACCGCCTGCTTCTTTCGAAGATTGATAAAGAGAAAAAGACGGTTGCGATTGACGGAAAAGAATATCCATTGAAAGATGGGGATTTCCCTACACTCCAGGGGGAAGATGTATATGCGCTTACGGAAGAAGAAGCTCATGTGATGGATGAACTTACGACCGCATTTATCAACAGCGATCGTTTGCAGCGACATATATCGTATCTGTATGAAAAGGGAAGCATGTACCGCATTTTCAATGGAAACCTGTTGTATCACGGGTGTGTGCCATTGGATGAAAGTGGAAATTTTGATGGGGTGCGGTTTGGCGATGAAATTTATCAGGGGAAATACTATCTCGATTATGCCGACAAAATGGCACGACGGGCGTATTTTCACCGCAAAGACCAGGATGCCTTGGATTTCATGTGGTTTTTGTGGTGCGGACGCAAATCACCGCTTTGCGGGCGCAATATTAAGACCTTTGAGAGAATGTTTGTGACCGACGAGAGTGCGTGGGTTGAGGAAAGCAATCCATATTACCGCTATCATGAAGAAGAGCGGACCTGCAATATGATCCTGCGTGAGTTTGGTCTGTATTCCGAACATTCGCACATTATCAATGGACATACGCCGGTAAAAACGATGGAAGGGGAACAGCCAATCCGGGCAGGCGGGAAACTGCTCGTTATCGATGGCGGATTTTGCAAAGATTACCACAAGACGACAGGAATCGCCGGATATACATTAATTTACAATTCCCATGGCATGCGTATCAAAGCACATCATCCGTTTGAAAGTGTAAAAAAGGCATTGCAGGAAAATAAGGACATCGCATCGGAGAGTCAGATCGTCGAGACCGAGAAAACGCGTGTACTTGTAAAAGATACCGATGTTGGAAAAAAAATTATGGCATATATATCCGATCTGGAAGAATTGATGCAGGAATACCGCAATGGAACGATTGAACCGGGGACGAAGTTATTTTGACAGAGATTTACAATAAAGGAAGGCGAAGAAGATGAGACAGATCAGTGTACAGGAAGCGCTTGCTTTATCCAAAGAGGAAGCAGTACTGGTAGATGTACGACAAGAGGAAGAATTTTCCAGAGGAAGCATCCCGGGAGCGATAAATATTCCGGCGGAAGAACTGGAAGATCATGCGGAATTGTGGAAGCAGGATAAGACGGTGTACTTGTTCTGCCACACGGGACGAAAAAGTGCGGAATGCGTACAGGATCTGGAAAAAGAAGGAAAAAATGTCGTCGATGTGGAAGGGGGATACCGCTCGTATCTGAGGTATTCTTTGAGTCAGTTTACGAAACAGGAAGAAAACCTCGGAGAACGCACGGCACAGATTGAGCGGAGCCTGATCAAAAAATTCCGCAAGCCGATCTGGCGCCGGTTTACGAAAGCCATCAAAGAATACGAGCTGATTCAGGAAGGAGATAAGATTGCGGTCTGTATCTCCGGAGGCAAGGATTCCATGCTTTTAGCAAAACTCATTCAGGAGATCAAAAAGCATGGACAGATTTCCTTTGATGCCATTTTTCTCGTAATGAACCCGGGCTACAATGAGGACAACTGGAATATCATACAAAACAATGCGAAGATTTTAGGAATTCCGCTGACGGTGTTTAATACGGAGATTTTTGACGTGGTTGCAGGGATTGAAAAAAATCCATGTTATCTCTGTGCGAGAATGCGACGCGGCTATCTGTATTCGAAGGCAAAAGAACTCGGCTGCAATAAGATCGCGCTCGGTCACCATTTTGATGACGTGATCGAGACGATTCTCATGGGAATGCTTTACAGCGGAAAAGTTGAGACAATGATGCCAAAGTTAAACAGTTCAAACTTTGCCGGCATGGAACTGATCCGCCCGCTGTATCTCGTGAAAGAAGCGGATATCAAGGCATGGCGTGACTACAATGACCTGCATTTTATCCAGTGTGCCTGCCGCTTTACCGAGCATTGTGCGACGTGTGGCGGAGACAAGCCATCAAAGCGTGATGAGATGAAAGAACTGATCGCGCAGTTTCGCAAGACGAGTGATGTCATCGAGTCTAATATTTTTAACAGCGTACGAAACATCAACCTTCGTACGGTAATCGGTTATCATAAGGATGACTGGGAATATAATTTCCTGGATGATTATGACAAATATCGAAAGGAAGAAGAACATGAAGGAGAATAAATTGCCATCCTGTGTGGAGAAGCTGATTCGAGAGCAGGGGGTCGAAAAGCAGGATATCCTGGCGGTGTCGCCATTTGACCTGTCATTTGCAAGTGAATATGTGAGTGGATATGTGTTTTTGACAAAAGATACGCTGGGGGTCGCCGTGAGTGAGCCGGATCCACAGAATGTCCGTTATTTTCGTGGGACAAAGACGAAGGATATGGTCTATGGAGAGGAACAAAACGACTATGCCTGCCGGTTTTATGAGCGAACGGAAATCACCAATATTTCCATCCACAGACAACTTGCGACGAGCCTTGTTATTTTGGAATATAAAGGGATTGAATACCGGCTTTGTGCATTGACAAACTTGTATCTGGCACAGATGAATGATTTTGTCAAAGTCTTCTTTCAGGGCGTGAAGCCGGAAGAGAAAGAAGAAAAAGAAGAGGATTCCGAAGAATTGTATTGTCCGCGGTGTGGAACGATGTATCCGGATCCGGTGCGGAAAATATGTCCGAAATGTATGAACAAGCGATCCATTTTTACACGGGCACTCGGCTATTTCTGGAAGTACCGTGCAAAAATGACAGCTTTGTTTTTATGCTATATTTTTTCCGCGTTTATAAATCTTTTATGGCCGTATTTGAGTGGTACGGTGTTATTTGACTGGGTGCTTAACAAAAACGATGCGATTCTGGGAAAAATTGGAATCGCCGGGGAATATACGCTGGCCCTTCTTATCCTGGTTGCGGCAATGATCGTGGCAAGAATTTTACAACGCGGTGTGACACTTGTGCAGGGAGTATTGATGGCGCAGGTCGTGGCGGATACGGTACGTGATATGAAGCAGGATGTGTTTGCGGCACTCGGAAGATTGTCCATCGGCTTTTTTACGAGCAAGCAGACAGGAAGCCTGATGACACGTGTTCTCAGCGATGCAGAGCGTGTGACAAACTTTTTCTTGGACGGCTTCCCGTACATATTTATTCACGGTTTTACGATTATTGCATCGTTTTGTGTGATGTTCCGCCTCAGTGCACCGATGGCTCTTGTGGCTTGTGTGCTTCTTCCGCTCTTAGTTTTTATGAGTGTGCGTCTAAAGCCGAAATTATGGAGCTTGTTTGGAAGACGGCATCGTGCGGAGCGGGCACTTAACAGCAGAGTCAACGACAATCTGACCGGTGCCAGAGTCGTGAAGGCATTTGGACAGCAGGAGGCCGAAAATGCAAGATTTGAGCCGGTCAATGAACGTTTGAAAGACGCAGAGATCCGGATTGTAAAATACAACAACCGGTTTACGATACTATATAATCTGGTTCAGGAAATTTCCAGTATCTGGGTATGGATCGTAGGCGTGATCCTGCTTCTTGGAACCGGAGATATTGAACTTGGCGTGTTGATCACATTTGTCGGTTATGTGGGACAGCTCAATGGACCGATGAATTTCTTCTCCCGTGTATTTCAGATGTGGTCGGACAGTATCAATTCGGCACAGCGTATGTTTGAGATCATGGATGCGATCCCGGACATTGAGGAAGCAGAAGATCCGGTGGCTTTGAAGGAGCCAAAGGGCGAGATCGAACTTTCGCATGTGACATTTGGTTATGAGACCAATAAACCGGTGTTAAAAGATATTACGCTGCACGTAAATGAAGGGGAAATGCTTGGTATCGTAGGGCGTTCCGGAGCGGGAAAAACGACACTTGTCAATCTGATCTCAAGGCTGTATGATGTCAATGAGGGAGAAATCCGTATCGACGGGATCCCGGTAAAAGAACTGGGCTTTCGTGATCTGCGGCGCAATGTGGCGATGGTTTCGCAGGATACTTATATTTTTATGGGAACGGTCGCAGAGAATATTGCCTATGCCAACCCGGATGCATCGCGGGAAGATATCATCCGCGCAGCGGTGTTAGCGAGTGCCCATGAATTTATCAGCAATATGCCGGATGGTTACGATACCGTGATCGGGGCAGCAGGAAAGGACTTGTCCGGAGGCGAAAAGCAGCGAATTTCCATCGCGCGTGCCATCCTTGCCAATCCGAAGATATTGATCCTTGACGAAGCGACAGCAAGTGTCGATACGGCGACGGAAAAAGCAATTCAAAAGTCACTCAATTACCTTGTCAAAGGGCGTACGACATTGTCCATCGCACACCGGCTCTCGACATTGCGCGATGCAGACCGTTTGGTCGTGATTGATGAAGGAAAGATTGCCGAGGAAGGAACGGCAGAGCAGTTGGAACAAAAACAGGGTATTTATTATAAATTGATGAAATTACAGACAGAGTCACTGGCACTCAAAGGGATTGACTGAGAAGGGAGACAGAAAAATGGAACAATTTGAAAAAGAGCAGATGGAACGAGAAGCCGAGGAAATGACGGCGGTGCGCTATCTGACAAAAGACAATGCGGTTTTTGAACGAACCCAAGGTGGGTTTGTGAGTCTTACATTTGAAGGAAAAACGTGGGACCGGGTTCAGGTGATCCGGCTGTTTCCGTTTACCGAGCCGAATGGTTTTATTTCCATTCGAACGGTGGAAGAGAGATCCAGGGAAATCGGTGTGATAAAAGATTTGAAAGACGTTTCCAAAGAAACAAAAAAATTGTTATTGGAGCAATTAAATTTACATTATTTTACACCGATCATTCAAAAAGTTCTCTCTATCAAAGATGAATACGGATATGCGTATTTCCATGTTTTGACAGACCGCGGGGAATGCCGCTTCACGATCAATATGGGAGCGAGCGCAGTGACAAGGTTATCGGAGAAGAGGCTTTTGATCACAGACCTTGATGAAAACCGGTTTGAGATCCCGGATGTTTTTGCCTTGACACAGAAGGAACAGAGAAAACTGGATTTGTTTTTATAAATTAGGAGTATGCGATGAATTTAAATTATGAACTGCCTGCATGGGCGGAGGAAAAACTGCCGCCGGTGTCAGAAGAAAAGCGGTATTATAGTGTTCCGTATGATATTGGGGCGGATGGAGCCTGGTTATCGGATTCCTATCTTGTCGTGACGCAGAAAAAGATTTATCTGCTGTCAGAGGGAAGTCCGGCACAATGTTTTGCGCTGACTGACTGTGAAGAAGCGGCGGCAGAGGCGAACGTCGGCTGTGGACTTCTCACAATCCGGTACCGTGGGGAAAAGCGGTTTCTGGTACAATATTCCGGAAAACATCTGGCAAGATATGCTTATATCGCCAGAGGAATCCGTATCCTGTGTTCCGGAAGGACGGAAAAGGTGGAAAGTACGGAGTATGAGAAAATCTGTCCGAACTGTGGACGAGCGATCCCGGGGACAAAATATTGTCCGCATTGTTCGAAAGAAGGAGGCTTTTGGCATTCCTTTTTGACGATGGCAGCACCGTATCACAGGAAATTTCTGGGAATTATTGTATTGATGATCTTAGCGGCGGTTGTGACACTCCTCAATCCGGAGGTGCAGAAACGGCTTGTCGATGAGGTTTTAACCAAACACCACGGGGGAATCCGTATGGCACTTGTGTGCCTTTTCATCATGTTTTTGCTCAGTGTCGGCATTGTTCTCATCAATGTACTGAAAAGCTATTATTGTACGGCACTCGGAGCGACGATCGCAAAAGATCTGCGGAAGAAATTATTTGAAAAGATTCAGATTCTTTCCATCGGTTTTATCAATGACAGAAAACCGGGGGAATTGATGAATCGTATCGTTTTTGACACCGGAAAGATCCGCGAATTTATGGAGCGCACATTTTGTAACATGTTTACCGTGTGTTTTATCTTTCTTTGTGATATAATATTTATGCTTGCTTTGAATTGGAAGCTTGCTTTATTGACCTTTATTTTTATTCCGATTGTGGTTTTCATTACCTATGCCTGGAGGAAAAATATTCACCGCCGTTTTCACCTGCAGTGGAAAAAGAGCGATGATGTCAATAGTAATCTCCAGGATGTGATTTCCGGAATGCGGGTCGTAAAATCCTATGGAAAAGAAGCAGAAGAAAAGGAAAAATTTAACGGGCTGGCAGATGAATTCTGCCGGGTGCAGAAGAAAAATGAAGTGTTTTGGGCATTGTTTATGCCGATAATCGACTTTATCCTTGGTGCGGGAATTTTTCTGGTCGTTTATTTTGGCGGCTGCGATGTGCTTCGCGGCACGATGACAACCGGAGAACTGCTGCAGTTTATTACCTATACGCAGCTTTTGTATCAGTATCTCAACTGGATGACCTCGATGCCGCGTGATCTCATGAATCTGATCAGCAGTATTGAACGAATCAATGATATTTTGGCACAGGATCCGTTTATCGAAGACGATGCAGAGCCAAAAGATCTTGAGGTGGAGGGAAAAATCACATTTTCCCATGCGACGTTTGGATATAAATCGTATCAGCCGGTTCTGGAAGAGGTAAATCTGACGGTGAAACCGGGAGAAATGATCGGTATCGTCGGGGCTTCCGGCACAGGAAAATCGACGCTGATCAATCTGATCATGCGGCTGTATGAAGTAGACGACGGTGCGATATTGGTCGATGGAACGGATATTAAGAAAGTTCGTTCCGAAAAATATCATGCACAACTTGGTGTCGTATTGCAGGAAACGTTTTTGTTTTCCGGTACGATTCTTGAAAATATACGATTTGCCAGACCGGATGCCTCGTATGAGGAAGTGATCCGGGCAGCAAAACTTGCCAACGCCCATGATTTTATCTCAAAAACACCGGATGGATACAATACTTACGTAGGAGAACGCGGACATAGTTTGTCCGGAGGGGAGAGACAGCGGATTGCCATCGCAAGAGCAATCCTCAATGAACCACGTATTTTGATCCTGGATGAAGCGACAGCAAGTCTGGATACGGAAAGCGAATACCGCATCCAAAAAGCCCTCGACCGTCTGACAAAGGGGCGGACAACCTTTGCCATCGCTCATCGTTTGTCAACTCTGCAAAATGCAGACCGCCTGATCGTGATCGACGGACATCGCATCGCGGAGGTGGGATCCCATGAAGAATTAATCGCCCGAAAAGGGATTTACTACCGCCTTGTGAAGGCGCAATTGGAAATGCAGAAAAAATAGGAGCAGATGATTATGAGTGAAGAAAGTTTGCAGCGGAAAGTATTTTCCGGATTATTTTGGAAATTTGGAGAACGGATTGGAGCGCAGCTTGTATCTTTTATCGTGCGGATCGTGCTGGCAAGACTTCTGAGCCCGAGTGACTTTGGTGTCATCGTACTCATTACTGTTTTTATAGATATCGCCAATGTTTTTGTGTCAAGTGGATTTGGTTCTGCGTTGATTCAGAAAAAAGAAGCGGATCAATTGGATTTTTCGTCCGTATTTTATTTTAGCATTGTGATGTCATGGATCTTCTATGCCATTGTATTTTTGGGAGCACCTCTGGTTGCGTCCTTTTACGGAAAAGACATTTTGTGTCCGATTCTGCGTGTACTGGCACTTAAGATCCCGCTTGCCGGTGTCAATTCCGTGCAGCAGGCCTACGTACAGAAAAAAATGCTTTTTAAGCGATTCTTTTTCTCGACACTGATCGGTACCGCCGGTTCAGCTGTCGTAGGAATTGTCATGGCTTATATGGGATTTGGTCCATGGGCCCTTGTGGCACAATATCTGTTTAATTCGACACTGGATACGCTGATCCTTTGGTTTACGGTAAAATGGCGCCCGATATGGGCATTTTCCGGAAAAAGAATGAAAGAACTGTTTTCTTTTGGATGGAAGATGCTTTGCTCGGAACTGATCCATACGTCTTATGGGCAGATTCGAAGCCTTATCATCGGAAAAGTGTACACGGAAAAAGATCTTGGTTTTTACAATCAGGGCGGAAATATGCCGCGCCTTGTCGTAACCAATATCAATTCGTCGGTTACTTCGGTACTTTTTCCTGCCATGTCAATGAAGCAGGATGATCTAAAGAAAATGAAAGAGGTCGTTCGTCTTTCCATCCGCATCAGTTCTTATGTGATGTGGCCGTTGATGATCGGGCTTATGGTAATGTCCGCACCGGTTGTCAGCCTGATTTATTCAGACAAATGGCTGCCTTGTGTGCCATTTATGCAGATCGCGTGTCTGCAATATGCACTGGAGCCGGTTCAGACGGCCAATGTGCAGGCGGTAAAGGCACTTGGAAAAGGACGGACGTACTTGATCATGGAAATCGTGAAAAAGGTATTTGGTATCGCCATGATCCTTCTTGTCATGTACCGTGGTGTCATGGCAATCGCATGGACCGCATTTATCGTAACCTTATTTGCAGCAGTTGTAAACTCGACGCCAAACCGTAAGTTTTTGAATTACAATTATAAAGAGCAGTTAGCCGATCTGATTCCTTCCATCCTGCTCGCTTCCGTGATGGGAGTGTGCGTTTATTTTACCGGAATGATCGCACTGCCAACGATCGTGACCGTCATTCTTCAGGTAATTGTCGGAGCGGCGGTTTACATCCTGCTTTCGATTTTGTTTAAATTTAGTCAGTTTACCTATATTTTACAGGTGTTAAAAAGTTTTACCCAGTCATTTCGGAAAGGAAAGAAAAAGGCATGAAGACAAGAAAAGAGATTCCGGACGAAGAAGTGAGAAAGATAGAACTTGATATCTTTTCTCACATTGTAACAATCTGTGAGAAATATGAGCTCCGATATATCATTGATTATGGCACGCTGTTGGGGGCGGTACGTCATGGCGGTTTCATTCCGTGGGACGATGATATCGATATTTCGATGCCGCGTTCGGATTATGAGACATTTAAGCGGGTATTTTCGGATGAAATGACATCAGCTCCCCAATACGAACTTCGAACCGGGATGAAAGGAAATATCGCAATCCCGTATATTCAAGTCGTACATACCGGTACGGTTACCGAGAAAAAAGGCAGACGTGAAAAGTATGCGCAGTCTGTCTGGGTGGATGTATTTCCTGTCGACGGTGCGGGATATACCAAAGAAGATCTGGCAGAAAATTATGCGGAATATTGGAAAAATATTGAAGAAACCAGAAAGATCTTTGGCAGATACAAACCCTATCCGAATCCGATGAAGCAGATTCGCCAGTTTTACGATCATCACATTCGTTCGTTGTGCCTGGAAAAATATGTAAAACAAGCAGAAGAATGTATGAAAAAGTATGATTATGATGCGTGCGAAAACATTTTTTGTCTGGCAACTATTTACGGAACGAAAGAGAAAAACAGAAAAGAATATTATGAAGACCGGATTGACATGGAATTTGAGGGGATAACCTGCAAGGTACCGCGTGCGTATGACCGGAAACTGCGGGATATGTATGGGAATTACCACGAACTTCCGCCGGTGGAAAAGCGCAAAGGGCATGATTTTGTGCCGTATTACCGATAAGATAGAGGAGAAAGTGATAGATGGAAAAAATGCGAAGATATAGGAGGAATCTGGTATGGGTGCTTGTTTTGGCGATGACGCTCGGAATGGTACAGTACCCTGTACATAATACACCGGTAAGCGTCAAAGCAGCAGATTCTCAGACAGAAAAGAAGGTTACATTAAGTGAGGACGGCGTATTAAAGGTAGAGGGAGTATATTCGGTTTCGGCGGAAATGCTGGATGGAATCGAGAAACAGGAGATATTGAAAATTGAGTTTGATGAGAATGTATATTTTATAAAAGATCACACTTTCGAAGGATGCCATAATCTTACAGAGATAACGTGGGGGGGTGTGACTAAGATTGGAAGTTATGCTTTTGCTGATTGTGAAAATTTGGATATGATGTCTCTGACACAAAAAGTGGATACAATACAGGAGGGGGCTTTTTGGGGATGCAGCAATATCAAACTTGTGATAATGCCTAATGATTTAAAGAAACTGGAAAAAGATGCGTTCCCACTTGCTACAAGTTTTGTCTGGCGATACAGTAAAAATGAAGATGAAGTAGAAGATGAAGCGATTGACGACGCATTTTGGACGGGGCGAACCGGAACCATGTATGTTCCCGATACGGATAAATGGAATCGTATCATTCAGCAGCTGGATGAGAAAAAGATTACCTGGACGAAAAGAATTGCCGTTTCCGCCTACAATATAGTATACTGTCAGGTGGCAGCAGAGGACGGCAGCATTTCGGAAGAGTATTGGACAGATTTTGATTCCAATGTGGTGAGACGGTTTACTGTGGAGGGAACAGTAACGATTGCAAAAATTGGAGAGGATACGCAGGAAAAGGGAGCATGCATTCCGGATGGAATTTGCAAGGCTTCGGTTAAGAAATTGATTATAAAAAATAATATAATTCTTAATGGAACCTGTAATGAATATATAAACCTGTCTTCCGTAGAAATAGAGAATGAAAGAAGTACTATTTCGAAACAATGTTTTAAAGAGTTAAAGAAACTTCAGACCGTTCGGCTAGCCGGTAAGGCAGCGTTTAAAGAGGAGTGCTTTTACGGATGCGAAGCACTTGAAAATTTGTATGTTGGAAGTTGTCGGACCATTGAAACCAACGCTTTTTATGGCTGCAGTTCTTTGAAAAAATTAGAGATTTCCGGAGGCGTGAATTTTATCGAAGAAAGTGCCTTTGAAGGGTGTACAGGACTTACGAAGGTGAACATTGGAAAGAAAGTGTTTGAGATTGGAAAAAGAGCATTCTATGGATGTGAAAAATTGGAATCGGTTGAACTGCCTGTATATACAAGTAAGATCCAACAAGATGCCTTTGGAAATTGTCCATTGCTTCAAACAATTGTTCTGCCGGAGCAGCTTTCTTATGTAGGTCTTGGAAATTTCACAACATGTAATATTTACTGGAAAGGAAATGAAGTGACAACGCAGGATCCGGAAGAGGGAGAACCGTCGTTTTTTGAACAAGTAACAGGAACAATGTATGTTCCGTCCGGAAGCGGATTGTGGCAGAAACAGAAAAAAACCTATCCTGAGGTGGCCTGGGAGGAATGGAAACCGGTAACCATGCAGCCGGAGACAGAAACCTATGATCTTATGGAACAATGGGATGCTAAAGCGAATAGGGATGGCGTTCCGGTGGAATCCTGTGTGGATGACGAGGGAGTGCCATGTATAAAAATTGATTTTAGCCAGATAAATCAGCTGGTGGCGTTCAGACTGCCGAAAGCGATACGTCCACAAGATTACGCGACGGTGACGATCAAAGCCAGGGTCGGAGTACAATTGATGTTTGATCTGTGGCCGAGCGATCCTATTGAAGCTGATTCATATAAAGATGGTAAAACAGCAGTAGACCGTACCTATCCATTTTATTATGCAGCGGATGAGAAAACGACAAAATATAGGACAGAGGATGTTGGAATTTATAATGATTATATAGATTACGACTTAATGGGAAGGTATATGTCAATCGGAACATATAAAAGTCCGGCGGAAGCAGAATTTTATGGACGTACAAGTGAATTTTATATTTACTCGATTACGTTTAATCCGTTCTCGCCGGATACAAAAAAGCTGGTGTTTGAAAGCAAAATGCCAGATACTCCCGAGACAGAGACACCGTCAGCAACATACAATCCGTGGGAACCAACGTACAATCCGTGGGAACAACCAACGTACAATCCGTGGGAACCAACACAACTGCCGTCAGCGAGTTCGGCACCAACCACCACATTGAAGCCGACAGAACTGCCATCAGTAAGCCAGACACCATCTGCCATACCGCAGCCGACGGAGACGCCGACAGCAAGCCAGACACCATCTGATACGCCGAAACCGGTGGAACCACCATCAGCGAGTGCAAGCGTAGAGGCATCTGTAGTTCCATCGAAAAAGCAGAGCAAGCGTCCATCGATTTGGATTCAGAAAAAGGGGAATAGAAAGCTTCGCTATGTGCAGATTACAGTGAAGTCATCGGTAGGAAGGTATTTTGACCTATATATGAAGAGGCGGGGTAAAAAGTTCGTACGCATCCGTTTGGCAAAGAATTCCCTGAAGAAAGGAAAGCGGGTAGTAAAACTTGTTTATGTTCAAAAAGGTTACACGCTTTGGTTTAAGGTGCGGACCTATGACAAGATCAATGGGAAAAAGAAATACCGCGCATACAGCGGACAAAAGAAGATAAGATTATAAAACAATGCTTGTATTCATAAATATAGAAACCTATATCAATGAGTACAAGCATCTTTTTTATCGTTTTTCTTGAATATAATATTTCTCTTCCAGACGGATCGGTTTGTAGGACAATTTTGCCTGACGCAGGTTGTCTTGTCCGAGATCGTCTTCGCGGTTTACATATACCGCATCCGGAAACTCATGAATCAAAAACTGCTGGTTGATGTAATTGTATAATCCCTTGATCTCCGGTTCCGCCTTTTCGATATGAATAAACGCACACTGGATCGAAGGGCAGTAGCTTCCGATGGTATAGGCGGCAATTTTCCCGTCCATGCGGATGCCACCCATGGCGCAGTCAATGCTTTTGCAGTTGCCGAGCAGCCGGTAGACACCTTCTTCTTCATCGTCAATGCAGTTGAAACGGTCGTAGTGGCGGCGTTCATCGAGCCATTTTTCATGAAATTCCTTGACTTCTTCGATATCTCCGCAGCCGAGTGTCTCGTAGACAAAACGGCCTTCGTATTCGCGGAGGAAGGAATTGACTAAATTCTTTTTCTTGTGCATGGCACGTCCGCTCAACGTCTTCAATTTTTCAGCTTCATAGATATAATCAAAACTGTCACGCTCGGCAGTCCGGGTATAATTTTTAAGCAGTCCTGCCTGTTCCCATACATTTTTTGTCAGATCGTCCACCAGATAAATATCTAATGGGGCGTTCCATTCGTCGTGAAACTGCTTTTCCATGCGGCGGAAAGCTTCCGGCAGATCATCGACGGAACAAAGAGGGCAGAATGCCTTTTTTTCGCCCCGGTATTCAAAAAAGAGATACAGCGCGATATCATCAGTGGCAAACATGGTATGATAATAACTTTCCCATAAGAACTGATTGAGAAAATGTCCCTCACTCATAAAGCAAGGGCGCAGTTTCTCATACGATTCAAATGTTTTCTGGACGAAAGGACTAATCGGTTGCAAAATCATTCGAAAGTCTCCATTCCTATATATTAGCTGTTTTTATTGTTGCGGCTGGCACGATAACGGGCAGTACCATCCAATATTTTCTTACGAATACGAAGATTTTCCGGTGTGATTTCCAGAAGTTCATCGGTATCGATAAATTCGATGGCTTCTTCCAGACTGAGTTCCTTTTTCGGAGACAGGCGGAGAGCATCGTCCGAACCGGAAGCACGAGTGTTGGTAAGCTGTTTTTTCTTGCAGACATTTACTTCGATGTCATCGGTCTTTCCATTTTGGCCAACGACCATTCCACCGTATACTTTTTCGCCGGGACCGACGAAAAGAGTACCACGTTCCTGGGCATTGAAAAGTCCATACGTAACTGTTTCACCGGATTCGTAGGCGATCAGGGAACCCTGCTTACGGTATGCAATATCGCCTTTGTAATCGCCATAGCCGTAAAATTCGGTATTGAGGACACCGTTTCCTTTGGTATCGGTCATAAATTCTCCACGATAACCGATCAGTCCGCGGGCCGGAATCAAGAATTCCAGACGAGTGGTACCGGCATTGAGTGGGCTCATGCCCTGCAGTTCTCCTTTACGCTGGCTCAGCTTGTCGATCACCGTTCCGGTAAATTCATCCGGTACATCCACATAAGCACGTTCCATTGGTTCTAATTTTTTCCCGGATTCATCGGTTTTATACAAAACTTCCGGTTTGCTGACTGCAAATTCATATCCTTCGCGGCGCATATTCTCGATCAATACGGAAAGATGCAGTTCTCCACGGCCGGAAACTTTGTAAGCCTCGGTCGTCTCAGTATCTTCGACACGAAGACTGACATCGGTATTGAGCATTTTATATAAGCGGTCACGCAAATGACGGGAAGTAACGTATTTTCCTTCCTGACCGGCAAGCGGACTGTCATTTACGATAAAGTCCATAGAGATGGTAGGTTCGGAAATTCGCTGGAATGGAATCGGTTTTGGATTTTCCGGAGAACACAGCGTATCCCCGATGTGAATATCTGAAATACCGGAGATTGCTACGATGGAACCGATGCCGGCTTCTTCTACTTCAACACGGTTCAATCCCTCAAATTCATACAATTTACTGATTTTTACTTTATTATTTTTTTCCGGATCGTGTGCATTTACGATCACAACATCCTGATTGACGCGCACAGAACCGTTGTCCACTTTTCCGACACCGATACGACCGACATATTCATTGTAATCGATCGTACTGATAAGAACCTGGGTATCTGCATCCGGATCTCCGGTTGGAGCCGGAATATAATTTACGATCGCATCAAACAGAGGTTTCATATCAGTTCCCGGTTCTTCATAAGAAGTGGAAGCAATTCCCTCTTTGGCAGAAGCAAAGATAAATGGGCAGTCAAGCTGCTCTTCATTGGCATCGAGGTCAATGAAAAGTTCCAGGATCTCATCGACAACTTCTGCCGGACGAGCTTCCGGACGGTCGATCTTATTGACACAGACAACGACAGGAAGGCTGAGTTCCAACGCTTTTTTCAATACAAATTTTGTCTGAGGCATCGCCCCTTCAAAGGCATCGACCACAAGAACGACACCGTTTACCATTTTGAGGACACGTTCTACTTCGCCGCCGAAATCAGCATGTCCCGGGGTATCAATAATATTTATTTTAATATCATTATAATGAATGGCTGTATTTTTAGAAAGGATGGTAATACCACGTTCTCTTTCAATATCATTGGAGTCCATAACACGTTCCGCAACTTCCTGATTTTTTCGGAAGACCCCGCTTTGTTTGAGCAATTCGTCCACGATGGTTGTTTTTCCGTGATCGACGTGGGCAATGATTGCAATATTTCTTATATCATCTCTTGATTTTACCATTTTTTTAATCGTCCTTTCATATGTTTACTTTAAAAACTCTGTTCTCTATCATAGCACAGAAAAAAAGATATGGCAAATCGAAAGTTTTTGTTCTAAAAAGAAAATTTTGTGCATATAGTATATGGTAAAGAAAAAAAGTCTGTGTTATAATATTAAAGTGTGTTGTTTTGCACACAGGACATCAAGTGCTGTTCGATGCCAAAACACAGGTAAATAAACAAAGGGGGTCATATATGATGACAGATAAGGTGCTAGGAAACAATCAGGTAAATGTGTATGGAGAGGTGATCAGCGATTTCACCTTCAGCCATGAGGTGTATGGAGAGGGATTCTATACTCTTCAATTGTCAGTACGACGTCTAAGTAATGTATTCGATACGATTCCGCTTATGGTGTCTGAACGTTTGATCGATGTCAAACAGGATTACCGCGGAAAATTCATCGAAGCATCCGGACAGTTCCGCTCTTACAATCGTCACGAAGAAAATCACAATCGTTTGGTTCTTTCGATGTTTGTTCGTGACATCCGCGTGGACGACGAGCCGGGAGAATGTGAAAAACCAAATCATATTTTCCTGGACGGATATATCTGCAAGGTGCCGGTATATCGTAAGACACCATTGGGACGCGAGATTGCAGACGTATTGCTTGCGGTAAACCGTCCATATGGAAAATCCGATTACATCCCTTGTATTTGCTGGGGACGTAATGCACGTTTTGCCGATGGTTTTCAAGTAGGAGATCACATTCAGCTATGGGGAAGAATCCAGAGTCGTGAGTATCAAAAACGCATTGGAGACGAAGAATTTGAAACTAGGATCGCTTATGAGATATCCGTAAGCAAACTGGAACGAATGGATTCGATGTCAGCGGTTGTAGCTGCATCTGAAGAATCAGGATCCGATGGATTTGACACTTATGGTGTGGACGACGAGTAGGGGATCGTAAAAATTTGCTTGCCATTTCTTAAAATTTGTGGTAAATTATTTCTCATAAATGAGCGAGTGTTGTCAAAACTGTGTCAGCACAAACTAAAGAGAGGTGTTTATGACGATGGAATCAGGGATTATACAAGCCTTTTATGGAACAGGTAAGGGAAAGACATCTGCCGCTGTAGGGCAGGCGCTCAGAGAACTCCAGCATGGACAGAGGATCACGATGATCCAGTTTCTGAAGGGAAAGGTTGCCGACGAGTTTCAGGTTTTAGACCGGCTTGAACCAGATGTACAGATTTTCCGATTTGATAAAAGTGACGTCAGTTACTGTGATTTGTCAGAGAGCGAAAAAGAAGAAGAGAAAGCAAATATACTAAATGGGTTTAACTTTTCAAAAAAAGTTCTTGAAACCGGAGAGAGCGATGTTATTATTTTGGATGAATTGCTGGGATTGATTGACCTTGGGATTTTGACAGAGGATGACGTAGAAGACTTGCTTCGTATTCAGGGGGATTACCGAAAACTCATTATCACCGGCACCAAACTGCCGGAACAGATCCGCGCCTACGTAGATGAAGTTTCAGAAATCCTGTGAGATAACATCTATGTAATCGTACATAGCAGAAAACAAAAAGACTTTCAACTGTTTGAAAGACAGTTGAAAGTCTTTTTTCGATGGATTTCAATTAATTACAAAAAATAATTCTATTTTAATGTAATTTTTTAATGTGGGAAATGTCCCCCTTACCTTTCTCTAAGGGATTTAGAACACCGTCGGTGCCTAGAGGGCGTTCTTTGCCCTCAGACACCGCTACGGGGTTCTTCTAAGCGCGAGCGGTCACGAAAGAGAAAGGTAAGGGGGACATTCTGCAATAAAATATTACATCTAAATTTATTTATTTTCTCATTTCCTATTTACTTTTTCTGAATTTTCTGTAAAATAGAAAGGAATAGAGAAATTTAGAGAGTGCCGTATGCGGCTTCGGAATGGAGGACAAAAGTGAGTAAAAGAGAGGACATTAAGAAAGTATTGATCATTGGATCAGGACCGATCATCATCGGACAGGCCTGCGAATTTGATTATTCAGGAACACAGGCATGTAAAGCACTTCGCCAGCTTGGATACCAGATTGTACTGGTAAACTCAAACCCGGCGACGATCATGACAGATCCGGACATTGCAGATGTTACCTATATCGAACCATTGAATGTAAAACGTTTGGAGCAGATCATAGAAAAAGAGCGTCCGGATGCGATCCTGCCAAACCTTGGTGGACAGTCAGGGCTGAATTTATGTTCCGAATTGGCAAGCGCCGGCATTTTAGATAAATACGATGTAAAAGTAATCGGTGTTCAGGTGGATGCGATCGAGCGTGGAGAAGACCGTATCGAATTCAAAAAGACGATGAATAAACTTGGCATCGAGATGGCACGAAGCGAAGTGGCGTATTCTGTAGAAGAAGCCCTTGAGATCGCGGATAAACTCGGTTATCCGGTCGTTCTTCGTCCTGCTTATACGATGGGAGGAGCCGGCGGCGGACTTGTATATAATGTAGAAGAATTGAAAACCGTCTGCGCACGTGGACTTCAGGCAAGTCTTGTCGGTCAGGTATTGATCGAAGAATCCATTCTCGGATGGGAAGAATTGGAATTGGAAGTAGTGCGTGATGCAAAAGGAAATATGATCACGGTCTGCTTTATCGAAAATATTGACCCTCTCGGAGTACACACAGGAGATTCCTTCTGTTCCGCGCCGATGCTTACCATCTCCGAAGACGTTCAGAAACGCCTTCAGGAGCAGGCATATAAAATTGTAGATGAAGTACAGGTAATCGGTGGAACCAATGTGCAGTTTGCCCATGATCCGGTATCTGACCGAATCGTTGTTATCGAGATCAATCCGAGAACGTCCCGTTCTTCCGCATTGGCATCCAAAGCGACAGGATTCCCGATCGCACTCGTATCTGCGATGCTTGCGTCCGGACTTACCTTGGATGAGATCCCATGCGGCGTCAATGGTACATTGGACAAATATGTGCCAAGCGGAGATTATATTGTTATTAAATTTGCCAGATGGGCATTTGAAAAATTCAAAGATTCCGAGGACAAGCTGGGAACACAGATGCGTGCTGTCGGCGAAGTTATGAGTATCGGTAAAAATTATAAAGAAGCATTCCAGAAGGCTATCCGCAGTCTGGAAATCGGACGTTATGGTCTGGGATTTGCCAAAGATTTCCATGAGAAAACAAAGGATGAATTGATGCAGATGCTGATCTATCCGACAAGTGAGCGTCAGTTTATCATGTATGAGGCACTTCGTAAAGGGGCTACCGTGGAAGAATTGTTTGAGCGCACACAGATCAAACATTATTTTATCGAGCAGATGAAAGAACTGGTAGAGGAAGAAGAGGCGCTTTTGGCAAATAAAGGAAAAGTGCCGGAAAAAGATGTTCTTGAGAAAGCAAAAAAAGATGGTTTCTCCGACCGTTATCTGGCACAGATCCTCGATGTGACAGAAGAAGAGATCCGCAAGGCAAGAACCGGATTTGGTATCACAGAGAGCTGGGAGCCGGTTCGTGTAAGTGGTACAAAAGATAGTGCATATTACTATTCTACGTACAATGCAAAAGATGAATCTACCATAACGGACAAGAAAAAGATCATGATCCTCGGCGGCGGACCAAACCGTATCGGACAGGGTATCGAATTTGACTATTGCTGTGTACATGCAGCCTTTGCTCTGAAAGAAATGGGATTTGAGACAATTATTGTAAACTGTAATCCGGAAACCGTATCGACAGATTACGATACTTCCGATAAATTGTATTTCGAGCCATTAACACTTGAAGATGTTTTGAGTATATATGAAAAAGAGAAGCCACTCGGTGTTATCGCTCAGTTTGGTGGACAGACACCGCTGAATCTGGCAGCAGATCTGAAGAAAAATGGAGTCAATATCCTCGGAACTTCGCCGGAGATCATTGATATGGCAGAAGACCGTGATCTGTTCCGCGGCATGATGGAAAAATTGAACATTCCAATGCCGGAAGCAGGGATGGCGGTAGATGTAGAAGATGCGCTTAAAATTGCAGATGAGATCGGTTATCCGGTTATGGTTCGTCCATCCTATGTCCTCGGCGGACGTGGCATGGAAGTAGTCAATGATCCGGAAAGCCTGAAACAATATATGGCAGCAGCCGTAGGTGTGACACCGGACCGCCCGATCCTGATCGACCGTTTCCTTCGTCATGCGATGGAATGCGAGGCAGATGCGATCGCAGACGGAAAACACGCTTTTGTACCGGCTGTTATGGAGCATATTGAGCTGGCAGGAGTGCATTCGGGAGATTCCGCATGTATCCTTCCATCCAAAAATATTCCGGCAGAACTTGTCGAGACGATCAAAGATTACACACGCAGAATTGCCGAAGAAATGGGCGTCTGCGGATTGATGAATATGCAGTATGCGATCGAAGATGGAAAAGTATATGTATTGGAGGCAAATCCGCGAGCTTCCCGTACGGTTCCATTGGTATCCAAAGTATGTAATGTACAGATGGTAAAACTGGCAACCCAGATCATGACAAGAGAATTGACCGGAAATCCTTCTCCAATCGAGAATATGAAACCGGTAAATCCAAAATACTATGGAGTGAAGGAAGCCGTATTCCCATTCAACATGTTCCAGGAAGTAGACCCGGTACTCGGACCGGAAATGCGTTCGACCGGAGAAGTTCTCGGACTTTCGGAAAATGTCGGAGAGGCTTTCTTTAAGGCACAGGAAGCGACACAGACAAGACTTCCGAAGGAAGGAAATGTGCTGATGAGTGTCAGCAAGAAAGACAAACCGGAACTCGTTGAAGTAGCAAAGAAATTCGAGGATTGCGGTTTTGGAATTCTCGCAACCGGAACAACGTACGAATTGCTGAAAGAAAATGGAATCAAGGCAGAACGTATCAATAAGATGCAGGAAGGCAAACCAAACATCGTGGATGCGATCATCAATGGTAAGATCCAGCTGATCATCAATACTCCGGCGACGGGCGATGAGAAGGCATTTGATGACAGTTACATCCGTAAAAATGCGATTAAGGCAAAAATTCCATATATGACGACGATGGCAGCAGCAAAAGCTACGGCAGATGGAATCTATACCGTGATCCATGAAGGCGAGATCGGTGTCAAATCACTGCAGGAGATTCATGAATTGATTTAATGTTAGAATTTCAAGAGTAAAACCGATTCATGACTGCATGAAAAGTTCTTGACGAACACATACAGAAGTGTTATGATAAAAAGTAAGTTAATAAAACAGTAGAGGCGCGGACTTTATCAGTATTTTTCCTGATGTGTCAGGTACACAAGTGATGGCTCAAAGAAAGGAAAGTCTGCCGAAGGGGGCAGTGACCTGATGCTGCTAACCCTGGGCATATATCAAACAGGTATATGACTGTCATCTTTATGATGGAGTGCTACAAAGTATTGAAATTGCGGATATGCAGCATTCCACGGAACGTTGCATATCCTTTTTAGTTTTAGTGCAAAGAAACTCAACTGTTTGTAACAACGTAACTATTTAGGACACCCCTACATTGGATCCTGAATGGTTACATTACAGGAAAAATATATGTATGGCCGCCGCGGCGCGGCAGAATGGAGGAAATTATGGCTATTTTTACAGGAGCCGGAGTAGCACTTGTTACTCCGATGAATCAGGACGGAAGTGTGAACTATGACAAATTAAAGGAAGTGATCGAGCAGCAGATCGCGGGACATACCGATGCGATCATTATCTGCGGTACAACAGGCGAAGCTTCTACTCTTACGGTGGAAGAGCATATCGAGTGTATCCGTTATTGCTGCGAAGTAGTAAATAAACGAATCCCGGTAGTCGCCGGAACAGGTTCTAATTGTACACGCACTGCAGTTGATCTCTCGAAAAAAGCAGAGGCAGCCGGTGCGGACGGCCTTTTGTTAGTAACCCCATATTATAATAAATGTACACAGAACGGATTGAAAGCACATTTCAAAGCCGTTGCGGAAAGCGTAAACATTCCGATTATTCTTTACAATATTCCGGGACGTACCGGCGTGAAGATCGCACCGGAAACGGTAGTAGAATTGTGCAAGACAGTAGATAATATTGTAGGTGTAAAAGATGCGACAGGCGATCTTTCCGAAGTGGCAGACGTACTGAGCATGGCAGGCGGTTCCGTGGATCTGTATTCCGGAAACGACGACCAGATCATCCCGGTACTTTCTCTCGGCGGAAAAGGTGTGATCTCCGTGCTTTCTAATATTCTGCCACAGGAGACACATGATATGACAGCTGCATTCTTTGCCGGTGATACGAAAAAAGCAATGGATATGCAGTTGGGATATCTGGATCTGATCCATGCATTGTTTAGCGAGGTGAACCCAATTCCGGTCAAAAAGGCAATGAACCTGATGGGAATGGAAGTAGGACCACTTCGTATGCCATTGACCGAGATGGAAGAGGCGCATGCCAAAGTGCTTGCTGACGAGATGAAAAAAGCAGGGATTGAAGTAAAATAAAGACAACGGAAGGAAACGTACGACATGACAAGAATCATTATGAGCGGCTGTAATGGCGCTATGGGAACGACAATTACAAAAATTGTAAGTGAAGATGCAGAAGCAGAAATCGTAGCAGGAATTGACATTGTGGATGACGGTTCCAAGGATTACCCGGTATTTTCTTCCATCAAAGACTGTGATGTGGAAGCCGATGCCGTGATCGATTTTTCGACACCAAAGATTTTGGATGATCTTTTGGCATACTGTGAAGAAAAGAAAGTGCCGGTTGTATTGTGTACGACAGGGTATGACGAGGCACAGTTGGCAAAGATTGAAGAGGCATCGAAAAAGACAGCAGTGTTAAAATCTGCCAATATGTCACTGGGTATCAATACTTTGATGCGCCTTGTGCAGGAAGCTGCTAAGGTGCTGGCAGCAGAGGGATTTGATGTGGAGATCGTAGAGAAACATCATAACCAGAAACTGGATGCTCCATCGGGAACGGCACTTGCGCTTGCAGATGCTGTCAATGAGGCGATGGATAACCGGTATGAATATATTTTTGACCGTTCCCAGAGGAGAGAAAAACGAGGCAAAAAAGAACTCGGAATCAGCGCGGTGCGCGGCGGAACAATTGTTGGCGACCACGATGTGATCTTTGCCGGAACGGATGAAGTGGTAACATTTTCCCATACGGCATACAGTAAGGCAGTATTTGGAAAAGGTGCCGTTGCCGCAGCAAAATTTTTGAATGGAAAAGAGAGTGGCCGGTTTGATATGGCAGATGTCATCGGCTGATCGGATAGAGAGGAAAGACGAGAACGATGATTCCAATTGGTATCAGTGAAATCCTCAAAGCAGTGGACGGAACTCTGCTTTGGGGAGACGAAAATGGTGTTGTTACAAATGTGGTGACCGATTCACGAAAAGCCGGAAAAGGTTCTCTGTTTGTACCGATCGTGGGAGAACGGGTAGATGCCCATCGGTTTATCCCACAGGTGATGCAGGCAGGAGCCGGCGTGACATTTTCATCGCGAAAAGATGTTGCACCGGCGGTTTCGGGCTGCTGTATTTATGTGGAAGACACCCTTGCAGCACTTCAAAAGGCAGCGGCGTATTATCGCAGCCGGTTTGATATTCCGGTTATCGGCGTGACGGGAAGTGTCGGAAAAACGACGACCAAAGAGATGATCAGCGCGGTATTGGAGAAAAAATACCGTGTCGTAAAGACGCAGGGAAATTGGAATAGCCAGATCGGCGTGGCTCTGATGATGTTTGAATTGGAGCCGGAGACCGAACTTGCGATCTTTGAGATGGGAATGAGTCTTCCGGGCGAGATGGCGCGACTGGTAGAAATTGCCAAACCGCAGACGGCGGTAATGACCAATATCGGGGTGTCCCATATCGGAAATCTTGGCAGCCGTGAAAATATTGCCAAGGAGAAAGGACATATTGTCAAATATGTCGGAACTTCCCACGATGGCAAATTGTATATTTGCGGAAATGGCGACATGAAGCAGATTACCCGTGAAAATGTGCCATATTCATTGTGCGAGGCCAAATGTCCGATCTGTTATTATGGAACCGAAGCGGACTGCGAGGTGCGGGCGACGGATCTTGCGGTGACCGAAACCGGACAGAAATTTGTTTATCACGGCAGACAGACAGGCAAAGTCGAATTGTCTGTGATGGGCGGCCACAATGTGAATAATGCCTTGGTTGCGATGGCTCTCGGGGAGCAGTTTGGTGTGGCGTTTGACGATGCCGTACAGGCGTTGAAAGAGTACCGCCCGTTTTCCATGCGTGGAGAACGAAAAGATGCCCATGGATATCATGTGATCGACGATACGTACAATGCCAGCCCGGACTCCATTAACAGCAATATCGATGCCCTGTTTGATTATGCAAAGACGGGACAGAAGATCGTGGTGCTGGGAGATGTTCTGGAACTCGGAGAACAGTCCGAAAAGCTGCATCGCGGGATCGGCAAATTTATTGTAAAAGAAGCGCAGAAGGGAAAAACATTGGATCTTGTGGTTACAGTGGGCGAAGGAGCTTCGTTCATCGCAAAACAAGTGGAAGAAACTTCGAATATTGCTGTAAAAATTTGTAAAA
>ULUP01052018.1_pt1 | contig 29148 bp, 43 predicted proteins | sample 1958581 | NCBI WGS metagenome assembly ULUP01 (sample SAMEA4835763, study PRJEB28245) | human gut metagenome | biome: gut microbiome; material: fecal sample | place: Denmark | collected 2008 | reverse complement strand
CTTACGAGTATAACGATTCCCGACAGCGTAACTTCTATAGGTACGATCATGCGTTCTATAATTGCAGCGGACTTACGAGTATAGTGATCCCCGACAGTGTAACTTCTATAAACAATTATGCGTTCTATGATTGCAGAGGACTTAAAGCAATTCATTTTAACGGAACGGTTGCTCAATGGGAAAAAATTTCAAAGGGTTATGCTTGGAATCCCAACACGCCTTCGTCCTGTAAAGTTATCTGCCCCGACGGCGAAATTTTGTTGTAAAATTCTATAAGCGCGCACCATTTACAAAATTTGCCACGCAAAAAAATAAAAACAATTAAAAATTTCGGAAGAGACTGTCTGGTTATCAAAAAAGGATAATCGGACAGTCTTTTTTTACGTTGATTTGTTTGCTTTTTATGTTTTTCGTTATTTTTTTGCTTGTTGACACGATGAAAAAGACTAACTACTCTTGCTTTCCCCTCTGGGGAAAGTGTCGGCGTAGCCGACGATAGAGGTCTGTAATACAAATGAAAGATGCTTGTAAAATATTTAAAGAATAAGACCTCTCTCGTCTTTTCCTCGCTTCGCTCGTAAAAACCACTCTCCCCAGAGGGGAAAGCAAGTGTTATATTTTGCTCCGCAAAGTTATATTTGCCTGTCGGCAAGTTTTTTATAATCGTAGGGGACGGCGCCCCCGACGTCCCGTTGAACGGTAGCAATATTTGCCTATGGTAAGTTTTGAGGCTTTATCATTATATAAATATATGCGACAAACGTAATCAAAAAATAATTTCGACAAAAAATAAAAATTTTTTTAAAAATATCCGAAAATCGTTTGACATATCCTTTTCATAATGGTATGATATGTAGGCTGTGTTAAATATGGGTTGAGACAAAAAGTTACTTAATCCACGCTTTTTATCGGGAACCGGTCCCGATTCGTAAAAGTAGGAAGATAATTTTTGTTGACAAATGTGAGAGTTAAACTCTTGCGACTAACTGCGCTTTAATGCGATAGAGGGTCACTTGCAAACACACAGCGGCGAGTGATTTTTTTATTGAATTAAACGCGACACACACGGCGAAGTTGTTAGTATAAATTCGGAGGTAACAAAATGGCAGGACAAAAAATCAGAATCAAGTTGGCGGCTTACGACCATAAGATGGTCGATCAGGCAACCGAAAGAATAGTCGAGACGATGAAGAAAGCAGGCGCTAAAATAAGCGGACCGATTCCTCTTCCGACCGAGAAAGAAGTAGTTACTATTCTTCGTTCGCCCCACAAGTACAAGGACAGCAGAGAGCAGTTCGAAATCAGAACGTATAAGAGACTTATCGACATTTACTCGACTAACGCTAAGATTTTGGACAGCATTCATCTTCCCGCAGGCGTCGACGTAAAAATCAAACTTTAATTTTAGGCAAAAAGAAACATTTAAATATATTCGGAGGTGAACTTTATCTATGAATAAAGCAATCATTGGAAAGAAATTGGGTATGACTCAGATCTTTTCCGCAGACGGAAAAGTAATCCCTGTAACAGTCGTAGAAGCAGGTCCTTGCCCGGTCGTACAGATCAAGACCGTCGGTAAAGACGGATACGAAGCGGTGAAAGTCGGCTTCGGAGCGGCGGACGAAAAGAGAGTGAACAAGCCCGACGCGGGTCAGTTCAAAAAGGTAGGCGTTGCGCCCCTTAAAGTTCTTAAAGAATTCAAGTTCGACGACGTATCGAAATATGCCGTAGGACAGGTTATCACGGTGGAAACCTTCGCCGCAGGCGATAAGGTCGACGTGGTAGGTCTTACCAAAGGTCACGGATTTTCGGGCGTTATCAAAAGATGGAATCAGCACAGATTGAAAATGACTCACGGCGTAGGACCCGTACACAGAGAAGTCGGTTCTATGGGCGCGAACAGCACTCCGTCGAGAGTATTCAAGAACAAACACATGCCCGGACAATACGGTCACGAAAGAGTAACGATTCAGAACCTCGAAGTAGTCAAGGTTGACGCTGCGAGAAACGTTCTTCTCATAAAGGGAGCGATTCCCGGACCGAAGGGCGGAATAATTACGGTATCCAACACCGTAAAGAGCGGTAAATAAGGAGCGTGAAAAACTATGCCAAACGTAAAAGTATATAATATGAAAGGACAGGAAGTCGGAACGAAAGAACTGAGCAACCTGTTTGAAACAGAGTATAACGAATCGCTCATTCATCAGGCGGTAGTAACGAGACTTGCCAACATGCGTCAGGGAACGAAAGGAACCCTTATGAGAACGGAAGTCAGAGGCGGCGGCAGAAAGCCGTGGAGACAGAAGGGAACGGGCAATGCGAGACAGGGTTCGATAAGAGCGCCTCAGTGGATAAAAGGCGGAGTCGTATTCGCTCCGAAGTCGAGAGATTTCAGCAAGAAGATGAACAAATTCGCCCGTCGCGGCGCGCTTTTGTCCGCTATTTCTAAAAGGCTTGCAGATAACGATTTGTACGTCATCGACAATATCGCGGTAGAAAACGGCAAAACGAAAGAAATGGTAGCGTTTTTAAACGCGTTCAAGTTTGACAAGACCGTCCTTATGGTAATGAGCGACAACGACAGCCTCGTAATCAGAGCGGCGAACAACCTTGAAAAACTCAACACCATTCCCGTAAACGAACTTAACACTTACGACGTGGTAAGAAACAGCGTTCTCGTAATATCCGCAGACGCCGTAGACTATCTTCAGGAAGTATACGGAGAGATGTTCGACAACAATTTCGCAAACCAGGAGGTTGAAGAATAATTTATGGAAAGAGATATCATTATAAAACCTATTCTTTCCGAGAAGAGTTACGAGTCGATAAAGGATAAGAAATATTCCTTCGTAGTCGCTAAAGACGCGAACAAGACCGAAATCAAACTCGAAGTTGAAAGAAAATTCGACGTACAGGTCGAGAAAGTGAACACTATGAACTGCCACGGCAAACTTAAGAGAATGGGCAGATCTCAGGGTTATACGTCCGATTATAAAAAGGCAATCGTAACCCTTAAGAAAGACAGCAAGGGCATTAAGTTCTTTGAGTCGTTACAGTAATACGGAGGATATAAGAAATGGGTATTAAGAGATATAAACCGACTTCCGCAGCGCGTCGTTTCATGACGGTTTCGACGTATGAAGAAATCACGACGACGAAGCCCGAAAGGTCGCTTTTAGAAGACCAGAGACATAACGCGGGCAGAAACGCTCAGGGAAAGATAACCGTTCGTCATCGCGGCGGCGGCAACAGAAGAAAATATCGTATCATCGATTTCAAGAGAAATAAAGACGGAATCGAAGCGGTAGTAAAGACCATCGAATACGATCCGAACAGAACGGCAAACATCGCCCTTCTTTGCTACAAGGACGGAGAAAAGAGATATATCCTCGCTCCTTTGGGACTTAACGTCGGAGACGTTATCGTATCCGGAAAGGACGCCGATATAAAGGTAGGCAACGCGCTTCCTCTCGAATTCGTTCCCGTAGGTACGATGATTCACAACATCGAACTTCAGCCCGGCAAAGGCGGTCAGATAGCGAGATCCGCCGGTATGGCTGCTCAGCTTATGGCGAAAGAGAACGGAATGGCTACTCTTAAAATGCCGAGCGGCGAAATGAGATACGTTTCGGTTAAGTGCAAGGCGACTATCGGACAGGTAGGCAACCTCGACCACGAAATCATCAGGGTAGGTAAAGCAGGTAAGACGAGACACATGGGTATCAGACCCACCGTCAGAGGTTCTGTAATGAACCCGTGCGATCACCCGCACGGCGGCGGCGAAGGACGCGCTCCCGTCGGACACGCAGGCCCGCTTACTCCGTGGGGTAAACCGGCTCTCGGCTACAAGACGAGAAAGAAGAAGAATAAGTCTGATAAGTTTATTCTTAAGAGAGTTAATTGAGGAGAGTAAAAAGTATGAGCAGAAGTGTAAAGAAAGGACCTTTCGTTCAAGAAAAATTGCTTAAAAGAGTAGAGGCTCTGAACGCCGAGAATAAAAAATCGGTACTCAAGACCTGGTCGAGAAGTTCGACTATATTCCCTCAGATGGTCGGTCATACGATAGCCGTACACGACGGAAGAAAGCACGTTCCGGTATACATTACCGAAGATATGGTAGGATGCAAACTCGGCGAGTTCGCTCCGACCAGAACATTCAAGGGACACGCGGGTTCTAAGACGACCGGTAAATAAGCGGAGAGAGAGGTAGAGAATAATGGCAACGAATGTCAGAGAAAGAAAGAAAGCGTACGCTGCGAACGCCGCCGCTAAAACGGAGGTTTCCGCAACCGCTAAATTTATAAGAATATCCCCTTATAAAATCAGACCCGTTCTTGACGTAATAAGAGGAAAGAAAGTAACCGACGCCGTAGCGATGCTCGAAAACATTCCTAAGGCGGGCTGCGAGCCGATTAAGAAAGTATTGCTTTCCGCGGCAGCAAACGCCGAGCATAACAAAGGTTACGACAGAAGCGAACTTGTCATCAAAGCGTGCTATGCGGATCAAGGTCCGACGCTCAAGAGAATGCAGCCTATGGCTCACGGCAGAGGATTCAGAATCCTTAAAAGAACGAGTCATATCACGGTTGTTGTAGACAAGGCTGAATAATCAGGAGGACGTTATGGGACAGAAAGTTAATCCACACGGTTTAAGAGTAGGAGTAATCAAAGGCTGGGACACTCAGTGGTTTGCAGATAAAAAAGACTTCGGAGCGTTCCTTAAAGAAGATTACGACATAAGAGATTTCATCAAGAACACCTATTATTCGGCGGCGATCTCGAAAATTACCATCGAGAGAGCGGCGGGCAGAATCGCTATAACGATTTACACCGCGAGACCGGGCGTTCTTATCGGCAAAGCGGGCGCGGGCATCGAGGTAATCAAAAAGCAACTTGCCAAAGTTACGAAAGGCAAGCAGGTTGCAGTAAATATCGTCGAAGTCAAGAAACCCGATTGCGATTCGCAACTCGTAGCGGAGTCGATAGCGGCTCAACTTGAAAAGAGAGCCTCGTTCAGAAGATGTATGAAACAGGCTATCGGCAAGTCTATGAGAATGGGCGTAAAAGGAATAAAAGTAATGGTAAGCGGACGTCTTGACGGCGCAGAAATCGCGAGATGCGAGCAGTACCACGACGGTTCTATTCCTCTTCAGACCCTTCGCGCGGACATAGATTACGGTTTTGCGACCGCTCACACCACTTTCGGCGCGATCGGTATCAAAGTATGGATCTACAAGGGCGAAGTACTCGGAGCGGTTAAGAAGACCGAAGGAGGCGAGGCTTAATTATGTTGATGCCAAAGAGAGTAAAAAGAAGAATGCAGCACCGCGGCAGAATGACGGGTAAAGTTACGAAGGGTAACAAAATCGCATACGGCGATTACGCTCTCGTAGCGGAAGGATCGGCATGGGTCACTTCCAACCAGATCGAAGCGGCAAGAATAGCGATGACCAGATTCGTCAAACGTGGCGGACAGGTATGGATAGACATTTTCCCTCACAAGCCTATATCTAAAAAACCTGCCGGAACGAGAATGGGTTCCGGAAAAGGCGGAGTAGAATACTGGGCGGCTGTAGTAAAGCCGGGAAGAGTTTTGTTTGAAATGGCAGGAGTAGCGGAAGCCGACGCGAGAGAGGCTATGCGTCTTGCAGGACACAAACTTCCGATTAAGACGAAGTTCGTGGTAAAAGAAAAAATAACGGAAGGAGTTGAAGGTTAAACATGAAAGCGCAGGAAATTCACGGAATGACCAACGATGAGTTGCAGGTAAAACTTACCGAACTCAAAGACGAACTCTTCAATCTTCGTTTCCGCCACGCAGTAAACGAACTCGAAAATCCCAACGTGATTAACTCCACCAAAAAGGATATTGCGAGAATTAAGACTGAAATTCGCGCGAGAGAAATCAAGGCGAAGGCTTAATGCGGAGGAACGAAGATGGAAAGAAATTTAAGAAAAGAAAGAGTCGGACTCGTAGTATCCGACAAAATGGATAAGACCGTCGTAGTAAGCGTAGAAATGAAGGCTACGCATCCCCTTTACAAAAAGACCATTACGACGACCAAAAAATACAAAGCGCACGACGAAGAAAATACGTGCGGCGTAGGCGATAAGGTCAGAATAGTCGAGACCAGAAAACTTTCCAAGGACAAGAATTGGAGAGTAGCCGAAATAATCGAAAAGGCTAAATAATCTTAGGAGGAGCAAAAGTTTATGATACAACCGCAGACCAGATTAAAAGTTGCGGATAACTCGGGCGCAAAGGAAATTATGTGCATCAGAGTTCTCGGCGGCTCGTTCAGAAAATGTGGAAACATCGGCGACGTAATCGTTGCCAGCGTCAAGACTGCGACTCCGGGCGGAGCCGTAAAGAAGGGCGACGTAGTTAAAGCCGTAATCGTCAGAAGTTCGAAAGGTCTTCGCAGACCCGACGGAACTCATATCAGATTCGACGACAACGCGGCGGTAATAATCGACAATCAGAAGCAACCGAGAGGAACCCGTATCTTCGGACCTGTCGCGAGAGAACTTCGTGAAAAAGATTATATGAAAATCATATCGCTTGCACCGGAAGTGCTGTAAGGAGATCGGACTATGAAAATCAAAAAGAATGACACCGTATATGTAGTTGCCGGAAAAGACAAGAAGTCCACGGGAAAGGTTCTTTCCGTAGATACGGAAGCGAATATGATTAAAGTCGAAGGCGTTTGCGTTCAGCGTAAACACCGGAAGGCGAGAAAAGCGGGCGAGACCAGCGGAATCGTTTCGCAGGTCGGCTCGATCAACGCTTCCAACGTACTTATAGTATGTCCCGCTTGCGGAAAGAATACGAGAGTAGGATACGTTGTAGACGGCGACAAGAAAGTAAGAGTATGCAAAAAGTGCGGCGCGTCCCTCGACGTAAAACCCGAGGCTAAGAAGACGGCTAAGAAAGCCGCTGCGGCAACCAAGACCGCGGCTAAGACGACCGCAAAGAAGACTTCGACGAAGAAGACCGCAGGAGAAAAGACCGCGGACGCTCCGAAGAAAACAACGAGAAAGACCGCGGCTAAGAAAGCGGCGGAAGATAAAGCCGAATAAGGAGATTAAAAATGGCAGACAAAAAGACTCAGGTTGCTAAGGAAACTGTAACCGATTCCAAGTATGTTAGCAGAAAGAGAGACCTGTACGAGAAAGAAGTCGTCCCGTATCTCATGAAGCATTTCGGATATAAGAACATAAACGAATGTCCGAAACTCGTCAAGATAACGATTAACAGCGGACTCGGCGACGTAAAGGACAACGCGAAGAGCGTCCAGCAGGCTCAACAGGAACTCACGCTTATTTCGGGACAGAAGCCCGTGCTTACCAAAGCGAAGAAGTCGGTAGCGAACTTCAAAGTCAGAGAGGGAATGAACGTCGGTATCAAAGTTACTTTGAGAAGCGACAGAATGTACGATTTCTTTGACAAACTCGTATCTATCGCTCTTCCGAGAGTAAGGGATTTCAGAGGCGTACCTTCCAAATCGTTCGACGGCAGAGGAAACTACGCAATGGGCGTTAAGGAACAACTTATATTCCCCGAAATTCAGTACGATCAGGTAGAAAAAGTCAGAGGTTTCGATATTTGTATCGTAACCACGGCTAAGACGGACGAAGAGGCAAGAGAACTTCTCAAAGCAATGGGAATGCCTTTCAAGGCTAATTAAGGAGAACACGAATCATGGCAAAAACAGCAATGATAAACAAACAGAAAAAGACACCGAAATTCTCCACGAGAGGATATACGAGATGTTCTATCTGCGGAAGACCGCACGCCGTTCTGAAAAAATACGGAGTATGCCGTATCTGCTTCAGAGAATTAGCATACAAGGGACAAATCCCCGGCGTTAAGAAGGCAAGTTGGTAAGAGGAGGTTAGAAGAAAATGACAGATCCTATCGCAGATATGCTTACGCGCATCAGAAACGCATTGACGGTTAAACACGACACTGTGGAAATCCCCATGTCGAATATGAAAAAGTCGATCGCGCAGATACTTTTAGACGAAGGTTACATCGCTAAATACGACGTGGTCAAAGAAGACGGCGACGTACAGGGCAAGATCGTAATCGAATTGAAATACGGACCTAAGGGCGAAAGAGTCATCAACGGACTTAAGAGAATATCTAAACCCGGACTCAGAATTTACGCAGGTTGCGAAGAACTTCCGAAAGTACTCGGAGGACTCGGAATCGCTATAATTTCCACCCCGAAGGGCGTAATGACGGACAAGGCGGCAAGAAAGTCCAACCACGGCGGCGAAGTTCTTGCGTACGTTTGGTAAGGAGGTCGAAGAATGTCAAGAATAGGCAGAGAGCCGGTTACGTTACCGGCAGGAGTAACTTTAACGGCAGACAACGGCTTACTTACTGTAAAAGGACCTTTGGGAACGCTTACTCAGGACTATGACGCGGCTAACATTTCCTTCAAAGTAGACGGAAACGTAGCGCACGTTATGAGAGCGTCCGAAGAAGCGGCGGTAAAGGCGAAGCACGGCTTGTACAGAGCGCTTCTCCACAACATGGTAGTCGGAGTAACTAAGGGCTATGAAAAATCGCTCGTAGTAAACGGCGTAGGTTGGAAGGTCGCTCAGACGGGAAAGGACATAACCTTATCGGTCGGTTTCAGCCACAACGTAGTCGTAAACGCGGTTGACGGAATTACCCTTACGGCGGTATCCCCGACGGAAATCAGCGTAAAGGGAATCGACAAAGTCATCGTAGGACAAATCGCGTCGAATATCAGAGCAATCAGAAAGCCCGAACCTTACCACGGCTACGGTATCGCTTACAAAGACGAGACCATCGAACGTAAGGAAGGCAAGACGGCGGGTAAATAAGGAGTAAACTGATATGATATCTAAAATTGATAAGAATTCAGACAGAAAGAAGAGACACGAGAGAGTAAGGGTTAAGATTTCCGGAACTGCGGAATGCCCGAGACTCTGCGTATACAGAAGTCTCAGCAATATTTACGCGCAGATCATCGACGACGTAAAGGGCAACACCCTTGTCGCTTGCTCGACGAGAGACAAAGCGGTAGCGGAACTCGTAAAGGGTAAGACCAAGAGCGAGCAGGCTAAGGTTGTCGGCGAAGAACTCGCGAAGAAAGCGGTTGCTAAGGGTATCGAGAACGTCGTATTCGACAGAGGCGGTTACCTTTACATCGGCAGAGTACAAAGTTTAGCAGACGGCGCCAGAGCAGGCGGCTTAAAATTCTAAGAGGAGGAGCGAAAAATGGCAAAAGAGAATAACAGACCTCAAAGAAAGCAGGATCGCGACGACGGTCTTTGCAAAAAACTTATAGCCGTCAACCGTATTACCAAGGTAGTAAAGGGCGGTCGTAAAATGCGTTTCGCGGCTCTCGTAGTAGTCGGCGACGAAAACGGCAAAGTCGGATGCGGAAGCGGAAAGGCTAACGAAGTACCCGAAGCAATCGAGAAAGCGACCGCGCAGGCTAAAAAGGCAATGCGTAAGGTATCGCTTGTCGGAACCACCATTCCTCACACCGTAATCGGTAAATTCGGCAGAGGCTCGGTACTTATGATGCCGGCTGAAGAAGGTACCGGAGTTATCGCGGGCGGCCCCGTCCGTTCGGTAATGGAAGCGGCGGGAATCAAGAATATCAGAACCAAATCTCACGGCACTTCGAACCCCGTAAATATGGTAAAAGCCGTTATCACGGGACTTAACGAACTTAAAACTGCCGAAGAAGTGGCTGCTCTTCGCGGAAAGACCGCTGAAGAAATTATGGGTTAAGGAGGGGCTTTAAAATGGAAAAACAGGTTAAAGTGACTCTTGTAAAAAGCACGATTGCGTGCCTTCCCAAGCAGAAAGCGGTAGTAGCCGCTTTGGGGCTTAAAAAAATAAATCAATCCAAGATTTTTACCGTTAACGCTGCGCTTGAAGGTCAGTTGGCTTTGGTAGCGCACATGGTAAAGGTCGAAAACGTATAAGGAAGGTAACGAAATGAGAATCGATACATTATCGCCTGCAGAAGGCGCAAGAACTTCCAAAAAGAGATTAGGTCGCGGAATCGGTTCCGGACTCGGCAAAACGAGCGGTAAAGGTCATAAAGGACAATGGGCGAGAAGCGGCGGCGGAGTAAGACCGGGATTCGAAGGCGGACAGATGCCTTTGACCCGTAAAGTTCCGAAACGCGGTTTCAACAACCACTTCAAAGTCGTTTACGCGGTAGTCAATCTCGACAAACTCAATATGTTCGAGGCGGGAACGGTCGTAGATTACGACGTTCTCCTTGAAAACGGACTTGTCAAGGCGGTTAAGGACGCTGCGGGACTTAAAGTTCTCGGCAGCGGCAAACTCGAAGTCGCTCTGACGGTTAAAGCGTCTAAATTCTCGGCAACTGCGAAAAAAGCTATCGAGGCGGCAGGCGGAACTGCGGAAGAAGTTTAATAACTTTTTCATAGCGGAGGTAGAAAATGTTTGAAACGTTAAAAAACGCATTTAAAGTCAAAGAAATACGAATCAAGATCTACTGGACGCTGTTGTTTTTACTCCTTTACAGGGTCGGATGTTATATCCCGGTACCCGGTGTAGGAACGAGACTTTTATCGGATCAACAGTTAGCAAGTACTTCTTATTTAAGCATAATGAGTATGATGACGGGCGGCTCGCTTATGAACGGAACGTTATTCGCGATGGGTATCGGACCGTACATTAACTCATCGATTATTATGCAACTTCTGGCAGTGGCAATTCCGCCTCTCGAAAGATTATCCAAACAAGGTGAAGAAGGCAGAAGAAAGATTTCGGCTCTCACGAGATACGTAACCATTCTTCTTGCGATAATTCAGTCAATCGGTATACTCGTAAGTTACGGCGCAGCCGCAAACACGGGTAACTTCGCTTCGCTTGCGGCTATCATAGCGGGCGGCGCGGAGAACGTCGGCACGTTTGCGACGGTTCTCAGTTATATCATAATGGTTCTTTTCTACACGGCAGGTTCGTGCATAACGATGTGGATCGGCGAAAGAATTACGGAACACGGAGTATCGAACGGTATTTCGCTTCTCATCTTCGCGGGTATCATCGCTTCGTTCGGAATATTCGTCGTAGAGCAGTTCAATACGATATTCTTGGGACAGAGCGGACTCGACAAGACCGCATTGTGGAAATTCATCGTTTATCTCGTAATAATAGTGGTGGTATTCGCCGCTATCGTATGGATAGAACTTGCGGAAAGAAAAATCAAGGTTCAGTACGCGAAACAGGTTAAAGGCAGAAAGATGTACGGCGGACAGTCCACCGAGATTCCGATTAAGGTCAACGCCAACGGCGTTATGCCCCTTATCTTCGCTTTCTCGATACTTTCGTTCCCCGAACTTTTAGGAACGCTCTTTAACTGGACGGGCTTTATGGCTTTCTGGCAGAAGTGGCTCGGCGCGACGTCGAGATACCCCTTCTATTCGATAATTCTTTGCTTGCTGATACTGTTCTTCGCGTTCTTCTACTCGCAGATACAGTTCAATCCCGAAGACATTTCCAAGACCATTCAGCAGAACGGCGGATTTATCCCGGGAATCAGACCGGGCAAACCGACGGCTGATTATCTGAAGAAGATATCGAACAGACTCACGCTTTTCGGAGCGATTTTCCTCGCGATACTCGCGCTCATACCGTCTTTGGTACTCAACGCGATACTTCCCGCGGGATCGAGCGGTTCGTTCAGCGCGACGGGAATGCTCATCGTCGTATCCGTTGCGATAGAGTTCAACACGGCTCTCGAATCGCAGATTATGGCGAAGCAGTACAAAGGATTCCTGAAATAAGATGAAGGTAATATTGTTGGGAGCGCCCGGAGCGGGAAAAGGTACGCAAGCGGTAAGGCTTGCTAAGCGTTATAACATTCCGCACATATCCACGGGCGATATATTCAGAAGCAATATCAAAGAAAGAACCCCGATCGGGATAGTTGCCAAATCTTATATAGATAAAGGGCAACTCGTTCCCGACGAGGTTACGATACAGATAGTCAAAGAGAGGCTTGAAAAGGACGACTGTAAAAACGGTTATCTTCTGGACGGCTTCCCGAGGACGGTTTCGCAGGCGGAAGCGCTCGACGGTTTCTCTGAAATTGACAGCGTAGTCAACATCGACGTTCCTCTTCATAAACTCATGAGAAGAATCACGGGCAGAAGAGTGTGCGGCAAATGCGGAGAAAGTTATCATATCGATTATCTTGACGGTTCGACTTCGTGCAGAAAGTGCGACGGAGAACTCATTCAGAGAGCGGACGACAACGAAGAGACGGTAGGTAAGAGGTTAGAGGTTTATGAAAAGCAGACCGCGCCGCTTATCGACCATTACAAGTCGAAAGGAAAACTTATCGACGTCGACGGAGACGGAGACATAGATTCGGTATTCGCCGCTATAGTCGAAAGGCTGGGCTGAAAGATGATATATATCAAGAGCGATAAAGAAATTGAGTTAATGAGAAAACCGTGCGGAATAGTCCGCGACGTATTAAATCTCGTTCAGGACAAAATCAGAGCGGGAATGACTACGAAGGAACTCGACAAGATTGCTTACGATTATATAACGTCTTGCGGAGCGAAGCCCTCGTTCCTCGGATACGGCGGTTTTCCCGCGGCGACCTGCATATCGATAGACGAGCAGGTAGTACACGGGTTCCCGTCCGACAGGATAATCGAAGAAGACCAGATAGTGAGCGTAGACGTGGGAGCGTATTTCAACGGTTTTCACGGCGACGCGGCGAGAAGTTTGTACGTCGGGCATATAAGTCCCGAAAAGAAAAAACTAATCGACGTCACGAGGGAGTGCTTCTTTGAAGGAATAAAGGGTATCTGTATAGGAAGCGCGCTCGGAGATATCGGAGCGCAGGTACAGGAACACGCGGAAAAGAACGGCTTTTCGGTCGTAAGAGATATGGTCGGACACGGAGTCGGCAGACAGTTGCACGAAGATCCGAGCGTACCGAATTACGGCAAGAGAGGAACGGGAGTCCGTTTGAAGAAAAATATGACCATAGCGATAGAGCCTATGATAAATATGGGCGGCTACGAAGTGGACATAGACGGTTGGAAGTGCGTAACGAGCGACGGCAAGCCCTCGGCGCATTACGAAAATACCGTGCTTATAGGCGATAACGGAGTAGAAATACTTACTCTGTAAAGCGAAATAGAAGCGACGCGAAAAATCTGATGGTAAAAAGTGTAAACTTTTTAACTTTAAAGGAAGACGCTAAAACGCGTCGCGAAAAGAAAGGGGCGGGAACCCCGTCCGAAATAAAATTGGAGGAGTAAATTGTGTCAAAAGACGACGTGATAGAGGCGGAAGGCGTTATCGAAGAAGCGTTGCCGAACGCTACGTTCAAAGTAAAGTTGTCAAACGGTTATGTGATAACAGCCTATATCTCGGGGAAATTGCGTATGAATTATATCAAAATAATTCCGGGCGATTCCGTGAAGATTGAAATGAGCCCTTATGATCTGACCAAAGGTCGGATAGTCTGGCGTAGCAAAAACTGACAATTTTGTTAATTAAACTTAAATCGGAGGATTAAAAAATGAAAGTAAGACCATCAGTGAAACCTATGTGCGATAAGTGCAGAGTCATTAAGAGAGAAGGAAAGGTTATGGTTATTTGCTCGAAGAACAAGAGCCATAAACAGAGACAAGGTTAATTACTTTTCACATCTCGGGAAACCGAAAAACAAACAAATCAAATTTATAAAAAATTCGGAGGATATACAAAATGGCTCGTATTGCCGGCGTAGATTTACCAAGAGAAAAGCGCGTAGAAATCGGTATCACCTATATATATGGTATCGGCAGACCTACCGCGACTAAAATTTTACAAGCGACGGGCGTCAATCCCGACACGAGGGTTAAAGACCTTACGGAAGACGACGTAGCGAAACTCAGAGATTATATCGAACACAACCTTAAAGTAGAAGGCGAACTTAAAAGCGAAGTAAGTCTCTCGATAAAGAGACTTATGGAAATCGGCTGCTACCGCGGCGTAAGACACAGAAAGGGCTTACCCGTAAGAGGACAGAGTTCGAAGAGAAACGCGAGAACGAGAAAAGGTCCGCGTCGTACGGTCGCTAAGAAAAAGACCGCAACCAAATAATTAAAGGAGGGTACTAAAAATGGCTGTTAAGAAAGTCGTAAAAAAACGTAAAGAACTTAAAAACGTTGACAAAGGTCAGGTACACATTCAGTCCTCCTTTAACAACACCATCGTAACCGTTACCGATATGAACGGAAACGACATCGCGCATTGCAGTTCGGGCGCGCTCGGATACAGAGGCTCGAGAAAGAGTACTCCGTTCGCCGCTCAGCAGGCTGCCGAAACTGCGGCTAAAGCCGCTATGGAACACGGACTTCGCAGCGTAGAAGTTTTCGTCAAGGGTCCGGGACAAGGCAGAGAATCCGCAATCAGGGCGCTCGGAAACGTAGGTTTGGAAGTTACGCTCATTCAGGACGTATCGCCCATTCCTCACAACGGATGCCGTCCGCCGAAACGTCGTAGAGTTTAATAGGGAGGTAATAAGAGATGGCTAAATATACAGACGCAAAATGCCGCTTGTGCAGACGCGAGGGCGGTAAGTTATTCTTAAAGGGCGACAAATGTTACAAGACTTCTTGTCCGTTTGAAAGACGTCCCGTTGCTCCCGGACAACACGGAGCAGACAGAAAGAAAGTATCCGAATACGGATTACAACTTCGTGAAAAACAGAAGGCGAAGAGAATTTACGGCGTACTTGAAAGTCAGTTCAGAGACTATTACGAGAAAGCCGATAAAATGAAGGGAATTACGGGTGAGAACATGCTCTCGCTTTTGGAGAGAAGGCTTGACAACGTAGTTTACAGAATGGGTATCGCGGTATCCAGAAGTCAGGCTCGCCAACTCGTAACTCACGCGCACTTTAACGTAAACGGCAGACCTGTCGATATCGCTTCGTATCAGGTAAAAGTCGGAGACGTTATATCGGTTAAAGAAGGAAAGAAATCTTCGCCCTATTTCGAAGCGCTTAAAGGCGCGGCGAAGAGCGGAAAGATGCCCAAATGGGTAGATTTCGATTCCGAGAAATTAGAAGGAAAAATTCTTGCACTCCCGACGAGAGAGGATATCGATTCGCAGATTACCGAACAGATGATTGTCGAGTTGTACTCTAAGTAATATATACCAAAATAGATTATCAGGAGGTATATTTTTCTATGATGGAAATAGAAACGCCCAAGATTGTAACCGTAGAGAGCGACGACAGGACGTATGCCAAAATCGTAGCCGAGCCTTTGGAAAAAGGCTTCGGTTTGACGCTCGGCAACGCGCTTAGAAGAACGCTTTTATCTTCGCTTCCCGGAGCGGCGGCTCAAGGCATTAAATTTGCGAACGGGCTTGTAAAGCACGAATTTTCGACCGTTCCCGGAGTAAAAGAAGACGTTACCGAAATCATTCTTAACCTCAAAGGCGTGTCGTTCAAGACGGCAACCGTTACGGAAGATTTCAAAAAGGTAATGAGATTATACAAAACCGGACCGGCGGTAGTCGTTGCAGGGGATATCGCTTCCGATATGGAAGTCGAAGTTCTCAACAAGGACGCCTATATTTGCACGCTCGACAAAGGAGCGGTTCTCGATATGGAGATTACCGTAGGAAGAGGCAGAGGTTATAAAGGGGCTGAACACAACAAGACAGACGAGATAGATTATATTCCTATCGACTCTATCTATACGCCCGTCAAAAAAGTCAGTTACAACGTTGAAAGCACGAGAGTCGGACAGAATACCGACTACGACAAATTAACTCTCGAAGTATGGACGAACGGGGCGTTTTCGGGCAAGGAGATTATAAGTCTTGCGGCGAAAATACTCGGCGAACACATTCAGTTGTTCGCGCTCAGCAACGTAATGAGCGGACCTATCGTAGTACCTGCAAAGCAGGACGATATGATGAGGGTCAGAGAGATGAGCATCGAAGAGATGGACTTGTCGGTACGTTCGTATAACTGCTTGAAGAGAGCAAACATTCACACGGTAGACGACTTGACGAAAAAGACCGAAGACGATATGCTTAAAGTGAGAAACTTAGGTAAAAAGTCTTTGGACGAAGTGATCTACAAATTAAATTCCTACGGTTTATCGTTGAAGGAAAAGGAGGACTAAGAAATGCCAAGGAAATTAGGTATGACAACCACGCAGAGAAAAGCGGTATTAAGAAATCAGGCTTCTAATCTTTTATGGTATGGCAGAATCGAAACTACTCTTTGCAGAGCAAAAGAATTGAAGCCTTACGTTGAAAAGATTATTACGCTCGCTATTAACAGTTACGACGACGTTATCGAAACGACTGCTACCACGACCGATAAAAAGGGTAAGGAAGTTACCACCAAAGTTTTGAAAGACGGCGGAAAGAAACTTGCGGCAAGAAGAAAGATTATGTCGCTTACCTATGATATTCAGGAGCAGAGAAAGACCGAAGTCGCTAAAAACGCCGACGGAGAAGTTAAAGTCGTAAGAGAAACTATGGCTGACTTCAAGAAGAGAACGGCAGGCGTTAAGCATCCGCTCGTCGAAAAGGTATTCAACGTAATCGCTCCCGCGTACGCCGAAAGCGGCAGAAAGGGCGGTTATACGAGAATTTACCAACTCGGTATGAGAAAAGGCGACGCTGCCGACGTAGCGATCATCGAACTCGTTTAATCGAAAGCTCGATTTCACAAAAGTAAAAAACGGCATATATTGCGGAAAAAGGTTTAACCGAAACGCAATATATGCTTTTTTTATGCCGAAAATTCGGAAAGAGTTTATGATTTACGAAAATCTCGGAATGATATGTGAAATTTTAACGAAAAAACGTTATAAACAGATAAAACGCCTCTTAAAACCGGTCTGAGAGGCGAAAATGGTCGATAATCGACTTATAGGGGGACTTATCAAAGATTTGCAGCGAAAAAAAACTAAGAAGAGCATACTCTCGGAAATCGGGATGAAAGGTTCTGCTTCGGCGAAATTTCAATATCTCTTAAAAAAATTCATAAAAAATACAAAAAAAATGCTAAAACGATTGAAATAATTTGCGTAATGTGCTATTATATTATTATACTAAGCGAGAATAGTTTACGCGAGCGTTACGCATGGGCGAAAGTTGCGGGGGAGAAGCCGAAAAATCGCTCGGGGGTAAAGGTAAATCGCAAGCGGTTTCGCTTAGATTATAAGGAGTTTTCGACGTTTAACGGAAAGTCGAACCGATAAGCGTCGAAGGAGAACGTCTATGGTTTTTAATGATTTTAAAAAGAGGAGAACGCCGACGGCCATTCTGGCAATGCTCATGGCATTGTTTACGATTTTGTTCGTAGCGTCCTGTTCGGGCGGAGGAACTTCGTCGGGCGGGGCTTCGACGGGCGGCGAAAGCGCGTCGGCTCCCGAAGAGTCGTTACCCACCGAAGTGCGTGGCGTAGACGACGTCGCGGATCTGAACGTTTTACCCGACTTCAAGGTCGGAAAAACCGATAGCGACAATTTGGGGAACGACGAGAGAAAACAGCTTCTCGAAAACGGCATCGCGGCGTACAAAAACAAATTCGCGGAACGAGGCTTTGCCGATTTAATCGACCCCGACGGCAGTAAGCAGAACGAAATCTGCGTAAGGCTCGAGGGAAGCGACGAAAAGGGGACGGAAGAAAGTCTTTACGGCGAAACGGGTCTCAACGGCTTATACGGAGTATATCAGACGACGTACAGGTTTTACAAAAACTATCTCTTCGTAGAAACGGGCGAGGAAAAGACGGAAAACGGGTATATAAATATCAACCCCGACAAACTCGCGAACTACTACGTCGAAGAAGTGAAGAAGAAAGCGAAAGGCTACGTTGAGAAAAAGTTTACGGTAGGGAGCGACAGCGACTGCACAATCGAATGTAACGGCAAAAAGGCGATCGAGTTCGCAGATTCGTTCAGAAACAACGAACTTCTGAAAATAAAGACCGCGAACGGAGTCGAAAGCGACAAAGTGACCGACACGAAGAACGCCGTCAACTTCTATTACGAAGTATTCTTTGAAAGTAAAAAATACGAAGACGAGACGATAAACCCCGACGGCAAGACCGCCTACGAAAAGGTTTACGGCGCGGACGGAAAGGTCAAGGCTTTGGATGAACTCGAAAAAGCGAGACAGTCAATCGACGACGCCTTTATGAAAACCGCGAAAAGCGACTACGAAGCCGATCTTCTTACGAAAACCGTTTTGAACAATTACATTCGGGGCGTGACGGGCGGCGAAAACGGTCTCAGAACGTATATGAGCGTCGCGAAGGACAACGTAAACGGATTCGGACAACCGAAATCGGGAAGCGAGGACGACGGCGCGTATATCGAAAGGCTTAAAGGGGAACTCGGTAAAATCGAAGAGTATCTCGAGCGTTTCGACGGACTCGAAACCGCGACGATAAAGAACGCCGACGGAACGGAAAGCAAAATCGACCTGCGTTCGCTCAAAAACGTAGACGACGAAGCGAAGAAGACTGCCGGCGACGACTGGACTTCGGTTTCGGGAATAACGCAGAAATACGCAAGTCTCACAAAGAGCGTAATAAGCGAGATAAAGAACAAATACAGAAACAACTACGACGTCACCGCGGAGGTCGCGATAAGCGACAACGTGAGAGCGGCGAACGCCGAAGCCGATAAACTTAAAGGCAGATACGACAAAGACGGAAAAGTAAACGCCGAGTTAAACACGGGAAGCGTAATAGCGGATCGGTTCGAGAATACATACAAAGAGAGCGGAACGCTGCTTGACGGAACCGTTTCGGTGTACAACCTCGGAAAGATAACGAAGATAACCTACGACCCGAGCAAAGAGGAGAACAAAGGAAATATGTTCTCGGATATGCTCTCGAAGGTTTTCAAACGCGAAACGTTGCCGAAGATAACTCTTACGGCTATCGATAACAACGGAAACGAAAAAGCGTTCTTCGACGCGAAAGCGAAACTCAAAGTGAGAGAGGGAGCGAGTCCGTCGGTTGAAAGAAATATCAACAAGATAATAAACGACGTCGTAAAAGAGGGCGAAACCGAGAAACTTTCGGATAAGCGCATTTCGACGGCGGTCGTCGAAGAAGACAGAGAAAAGATTAAGAAAAAGAGCCTTTATCTCTATCTTACATTCACGATAACGGAACCCGAAACGTCTTCGGGGGCGAGCGACAAAGCCGTTAATTACATTGTAATCGACGAAAAGAAACTCGAAAGGTTTGAAGGAAAATTTTTGGTCACTCTCGAATTCGAGACGGACAAAGTCGGAAAAGAAACAAACGTAAAAGACCTTGTGTCCGTCGGGTATGACCACGGTAAAATAACAAGCGTAAACGAAAATAAAAACGTAGAAGAGGGATCTAAAATGGCATCATTCATCTTGGACAAAGTCGCAATGAGCAAAGGTTTGTCGATTTTAAACGGCGACGCGTACAAAGATACCGCGTTCTTTATCGCGGTAGGCGTACTCGGGGTTATCGTTCTCTTATTCCTTATCTGGGCGATCGTAGCCGTTGTCAAACGCAAGAAGTACAAAGTCAGATACGACGCTAACGGCGGCAAATTCGGTTCGTCGAAGAGAGTTAAGTACTGCAAGAATCTCGTATACCCGAACAACCCGACCAGAAAGGGTTATCAGTTCATGGGTTGGTACACCAATAAAAAAGGTACGAAGAGATTTGACGCAACCGATAAGATGAAGAGAAAGTGCGTCAAAGTATACGCTAAGTGGATGCCCGTCAAGAAGTACGAGAAAGTCAACGACGCGAAGGAAAAGGTATCGAAGAAAGTCAAGAACAATATCGAACGCAAGAATACGGGAGTCGCTTACGGCTCTTACGGCACGGGCGTTCATCAGCCGCTTTTGGGTGTTGAGGTAGATCCGAGAATACAGAAACTCGAAGTCGAGAAGCTCAGTTACGAAGCGAGAAAAGCCGAAGAAGAGAGAAGGGCGGAAGAAGTCAGACTTCAGACGATCAGAGAAATCGAAGCGGCTAAGGGCAACGAGGACGCTAAGGCAAACGCCGAGAAAGACGCAGAGAAGGCAAGACTTGCCCTTCAACAGGCTCTTGCCGAAAGGGAGGCTCTGATAAGCCTCGCGAAAGCGGAAGAGAGAAGCAAAGTTCTCGAGGAAATGCTTGCTGCAAACAACGGCGAAGGTCTTACTTCCGAAGACATCGAGAAGATCAAGAAAGAAACCGAAGACAGAATCAGAGCGGAAATCGAGGAAGAGAACAGGCGTAAAGAGACCGAATCTCTCGCGGCGAGAGTTAAGGCTTTGGAAGAAGCGAACTTAGTCGTTGACGAAGAACGCATCAACGCCCTTCTCGACGAGAAACTCAAAGCATACGAAAGCGACAAGGCTCGCGAGGAAGAAATAGCGGCTAAACTCGCCGAGGCGGAAGCGAAAGCCGAAGCGGAGGCTGAAAAGGCGAGAGAAGCGGAAGAGGCGAGATTGAAAGCGGAAGCCGCGAGAGCGAAAGCCGAAGAAGACGCGAACAAGGCTAAGGAAGAGGAAGCGGCAAGGCTCGCTTTAGAACTTGAAATCAAGATAGCGGAAGAAGAGGCTCGTCGCAAGGCTGCCGAAGAGGAAGCGAAACTCAAAGCCGAGGAAGAGGCTCGTCTTAAAGAAGAGGAAGAAGCCCGCATTAAAGCCGAAGAGGAAGCGGAGAAGAACAGATTTAAACCCGAAGCGACCTTCGATAAACTCAAAGCGGAAATGCTTTCGTTTAAAGAAGCGGACGACCTCGGATACGGACTCGGCGAAAACGCCGCCGCTTGCTCGGTAAAAGTCGCCGACGGCGCGGTGGTAGTAGAGGCTAACCTCGATAAAGAAGATTGTCTGAAGAAAGGTTACGGCGTTACGGACGGCGATACGCTCGCGGTTAAGATGGTCGTTAATTCCAACGACGAAATCGAAAACGCCGAAGATCTTATCGAAGACGCCGCTTACGAAAACGGTTATACGAAAGGCGAGAAAGCCGAAGTAACCGAAAGCGACGAAGAGACGAGAGCGAACGGATGCGTTTTAAGCGCAGACAAGAGGCTTGCCGAAAACGTTGACGAGTACTACAAATTACTCAGAGTATACGCTAAATCGTTCGTGCTTGCGGACGGCGAAGCCGATGAGGATAAACCGCTTATAAAGATGTTCAAAGGCGGAGATAAGATTTATATCTATCTCAACTATGCGGCTGAAAATCTTAACGCGGCGAGCGAAGAAATGCAAGCCGAGGGTTACAAGTCGATTATGGTTGTAAAGACCGCTGACGAGTGCAAAGAGGCTATTAAAGCGATAACCGCTATGATGCGTGAAAACGGACTCGTAAGATTCCCGACCGCGTCAACCCTTGCGGAAGATAACAGCGATAAAGGCTTTACATACACGCTTAGAGCGTAAAAAAATTAAAAACGAAGAACCCGTATTCAGCGGATACGGGTTCTTTATTGAAAATAGGAGCAAAAAATGAGCGACAAAGTAATACTTACCGAAGAGGGATACAAACAACTCGAAAAGAGACTCGAAGAATTGAAATTCGTTAAACGTCCCGAAATAACCGAAAGGATAAAAGTAGCGAGAGACTTCGGAGACTTGTCGGAAAACGCCGAGTACGACGCGGCGAAGAACGAACAGGCAAGAATAGAGGGCGAAATCGTAGAAATCGAAGCCAAACTCAAAATTGCCGAAATAATCAAGACGGACGGCGACCATGAAGTCGTCGGCGTCGGAATGAAAGTCAGAATACTTGACGTCGATATGAACGAGGAAGCCGTTTACGAAATAGTCGGAACGACCGAAGCGGACATCTCGGTGGGCAGAATATCCAACGAATCGCCGCTCGGCAAAGCCCTTGTGGGCGCGAAAGTCGGACAGACCGTATCGGTTAAAGCCCCGAAGTGTTCTTACGACGTAAAAGTGCTTAAAATCGAAGGATAATTTCCCGATAATGGACGTAAAAATAACCAAAGGCAGACTTGTCAATCTGATCAGTTACGACTTTCTGAAAATCATCCTGTCTGTTCTTGCGGGCATTATGGTGTGGGTATTGCTTTTCACGACCTGCGCCACGAGGGCGACCGTGGGCGAGCAGTTCGGGCTGATACTCTATCAAGGCGTGTATTCGGGAGCGAACGACGGCAAAGATTTTCTGACCGAACTCAAAAAGAAAGAGAAAGGCGGGCTTTCTTACGACGTTCTCGGATATACTACCATGTCCGTTACCGCGGCGGGTAATTATTCGGCGGCGTATATGCTCAGTCTTAAAGGCGCGACTAAAGAGGGAGACGTAATCGTATTTGCGGGCGGCAACAAAACCGTCGTAAAAGACAAAGACGGCAACCCGATTAAGGGCGACAACGGCGAAATCGTAGCGAAAATTTCCGACGACGCGCAGGCGATTGTAAACAACGGCTATTTATATTCCGTAACCGATTTTCTGTCTTCCGCTCACGACTATTTAAACAGTAACGGTTTAGTGAAAGACGGGGCTGTCGACGAAGCGGCGGTGAGGAATTATTTCCTCACGGTCAGAATGAAATCCGCGTCGAACTACCGCAAGACTTTCCGAACCGAAGCGCAGAGAGAAGAAGGCGTTAAAAAGGAAATAGAGCGAATAACGAACTTATACGCCAACTTACAGATTGTCGAAAAGGCTATAAACAACGCTAAAGCGCAAGGCGAAGACTTTTTGTGGTACGCAGACAGAATATTAGGCGAAGAGACGTACAAGTCGAACGTGCCTTACGGAATAGACCTCAATAAACTCAACGCCAAGAAAAGCGAAACGGAAAAGAAGAGTATCACAGAACTATGGTATGCGGCCCGCGAGGTTGACGGCAAAATCGAAACGACGAGCGAGGGACTTGTTCTCGGAGTGTTCGATTATCGTAACGATCAGGCAGACTTGCAATACGAGGCTCTTGCCGTTTTCAGAGAAGTGATAGAGAAGTACAGCGATTATGCCGACTGAAAATAACAAAAAAATCGGTTCGTTCATCACCTTGGAGGGCGGCGACGGATCGGGCAAATCAACTCAACTTAAAAAACTGACCGACTATCTCGTGGAAAACGGTTACGATTGCGTGTTCACGAGAGAGCCGGGGGGAACGAAAATTTCCGAAGAAATACGAAAAATCATTCTCGACGGAAGCAACGTTGAGATGACCGACAAAGCGGAGTCGCTTTTGTACGCGGCGGCGAGAGAACAACTTGTGGACGAACTTATTCTGCCGTCTGTAAAGGCGGGGAAACTCGTTGTTTGCGACAGGTATCTCGATTCGTCCATAGCCTATCAGGGCTACGGACGAGAACTCGGCGAGGAGTACGTCAAAAGCATAAACGCGAAAGTTATTGAAAGATGTATGCCCGAAGTTACGCTGTTTTTCGACATATCGCCCGCAAAGGCATTTGAGAGAAAGGGCGGCGAGGACAAGGACGACAGGCTCGAACAGAGCGGCAGGGCGTTCCACGAAAGGGTATATAAAGGCTATAAGACGCTTGCCGAAAACGACCCGAAGCGTATCGCGGTTATCGACGCCGGTAAAAGCGTCGAAGAAGTTTTCGGACAAGTATTAAAAGTATTGAAAGAGAGAAATATAATAAGGTGAACGAAAGAGTTAAAAATCTTATAAAAGAGTCGAACGCATATAAAATCGTAGTCGGCGACAAAAGACGGGGAACGCTCTCTCACGCGTATCTAATCGTCTGCTCGGACGGCGTTTTTATGCGGGACTATCTGAAGATTTTCGCTTCGCTTATTATGTGCGAAAACGGTACGGGTTGCGGAGAATGCAGACCGTGTCGTTTGATAGAAAAAGAGGCTTACGCGGACTGCGATTTTTATCCGCAGGACGGCAACAAAATCCGTACCGCCGACGTTGACGATATGATTCCGAAAACGATAGTGAAGCCTATCGAAAACGATTTAAGGCTTTTCGTTTTTTGCGGGGCGGAGACGATGACCGCGGAAGCGCAGAACAAGATTTTGAAAACTCTCGAAGAGCCGCCGAAAAACGTTTGCATACTTATCGGCGCGACTTCCGATTATAATCTTCTTTCGACTGTCAAGTCGAGAGTGAAGAGACTCGACATACCGCCGTTTTCGGACGCGGATATAAGGAAGGCGTTGTCAGCCGAGTACCCAGATAAGGGCAAACTCAATACGGCTATCGACCTGTCGGGCGGCAGAATCGGCGAGGTTATAAAAAACTATCAGGACGCAGGCTCGATGGAATCGAAGCGAATCGCAGAGGACGTGCTTTATAAAATGAAGTCCTCGAAAGACGCGGCGAGGTATGCTTGCAGGATAACGAAAGATAACGTAAAGAACGTTATTACCATATTAAAAAGCGAAGTTAATCGACTTATAGCGCGGGATATGAATACTGCCGAACAAAACGGGTATACGCTCGGCGCGCTTGTTGCGATAGAGGATATGCTGACCGAAAAGGAAAAGGCTTTGTACTACAACGCCAACGCCGTGATGGTTGCGGACGGTATCCTGCTTGCAATTTTAGGAGAAAAATACAGATGGCAGAGGTTGTAGGCATAAAATTCAGACATTCGGGCAAGGTGTACTATTTCAGTCCTTGTAAAGCCGCATTTAAAAAAGGCGAGGGCGTTATAGTCGAGACCGCGAGGGGAGTCGAGTACGGAACGGTCGTGTGCGAACCGAAAGAAGTCGCCGACGATAAAATCGTACAACCGTTAAAGCCCGTTTCGCGTCGCGCGACCCCCGAGGACGAAGCGAAAGTAAAGAGAAACGAAGCGAAAGAACCGGGGGCGATGAAAATCGCCGAAGAAAAGGTACGCGAACGCGGTTTGAAAATGAAACTTATCGACGCCGAATATTCGTTCGACGGCGGCAAAATCGTTTTTTATTTCACGGCGGCAGGCAGAATAGATTTCAGAGAACTTGTAAAAGACCTCGCCTCGGCGTTCCACGTGAGAATAGAATTAAGACAGGTCGGAATAAGAGACGAGACGAGAATTTTAGGCGGAATCGCGCCGTGCGGCAGAGTTTGTTGCTGCGCGAGTTGCATGCCCGATTTCAGAAAAGTGACAATAAAAATGGCGAAAACGCAGGGCTTGTCGCTTAATCCCGCCAAGATAAGCGGACTGTGCGGCAGGCTTATGTGCTGTCTCGAATATGAGAACGACCATTACAGCGAGACTTTCAAGAAAATGCCGAAGATAGGCAGCGAAGTGGTTACGCCCGACGGAAAGGCGATTGTCGTATCGAACAATATGCTTAAACTTATCGTAAGGGTAAAAATTCCTAATTCGGACGGCAGTTTCGCTTATAAAGATTTCAATCTTGCGGACGTAAAAGTCAAAAAGGCGAACAAAATAGAGGACGCCGACGCCGCCTCGCAGGAAGAACTCAAAGAGATTAAAGACCTTCTCGATTAACAAAATGGCGTTGTTTATCGACGTAGGGCGGTATAAAACTAACGACAAAGAAAAAAAGTTTTTCGTAAAAATTGCGAAAAACTATATACAAAAACGAAAAAGTGTGATACAATATAAATAATTTAACACGGAGGTTAATTTACTATGGCTTACAAAATTACCGATGCTTGCATTTCTTGCGGCGCTTGCGCTGAGAATTGTCCCGTATCTGCTATTACGCAGGGAGATACTCAGTACGTAATCGACGCTGATACCTGCATTTCGTGCGGCGCATGCGCCGAGACTTGTCCCGTAGGCGCGCCTGTTGAAGACTAATTTCTAAAGGCGTATATTCGGACAGATTATCGAACAGATAAAACGGAAAAACAGACTGTCGCTTAAAATCTTGCGGCAGTCGTTTTCTTATTAAAAACGTGGAAATTAAACTTAGAGAAAACGAAACGCTCGAGGACCTGATGATCGACGGGCTTAAAATAATTCAGAACAAAAACCTCTACCGTTTTTCAAGCGACGCCGTGCTTTTATCCCGCTTCGCCGATTACAGAAAGGGCGATAAGGTCGCCGATTTTTGTTCGGGGTCGGGAATAGTCGGACTGCATTATTACGCCCTGCACAAAAACGTGAAAGAGGTCTGTTTGTTCGAACTGCAAGCCTGCCTTTCCGAAATGGCGGAAAGGACGGTAGAGTACGACGGACTTAAAGATAAGGTAAAGTGCTTCAATATGCCCGTACAGGAAATTCCGGACGAGTATAACGGCTACTTTTCGCTCATACTTTGCAATCCGCCTTATAAGAAAAAATCGAGCGGCGAACAGAACCCCGACGACCATATCGCAATTTGCCGTCACGAGATAGCCGTGACCTTGGAAGAGATAATTTCCATCGCTTCAAAGAAACTAAAAAACGGCGGACGACTATGTATATGTCAGCGTATAGAGCGATTAACGGACGTTTTGTGTCTTATGCGGGCGAATAAATTAGAGCCGTCTAAGATTACTATGGTTTTTAGCGGCGACAAAAAAGAGCCGTATCTTTTTATGGCTGAGGGCGTGAAAGGAATAAGACCGCAACTTAAAATAACCGAAAAGGTAGTAAACTGAAATGCTTTATTTGGTATCTACGCCGATAGGCAACTTAAAAGATATAAGTTTAAGGGCTTTGGAAACGCTGAAAGAAGCGGATATAATAGCCTGTGAGGACACGAGGACTTCGCTCAAACTTCTCAATCGTTACGATATAAAAAAGCCGCTTGTCGCATACCATAAATTCAACGAAAGGGTTGCGGGCGAGAAACTTTTAGAGGAACTGCGGCAAGGTAAAAACGTCGCCCTTATCACGGACGCGGGAACTCCGCTCATATCCGACCCCGGCAACGTGCTTACGAAAATGCTCGCCGAGGAGAATATTCCGTATACGGTAGTCCCCGGAGCGACCGCGTTTACTTCGGCTTTGCTTTTGTCGGGGCTCGATTGCTCAAGGTTTGCGTTTGTCGGCTTTATCCCCGATAAGAAACGCGACGCGGAAAAATTGCTTAAAAGGTACGAAAATCTCGATTGTTCGCTCGTCTTTTATTCCGCTCCGCACGATTTAAAGAATACTTTGAGAATTCTCTACGCGGCCTACGGAGCGAGAAAAGCCTCGGTGTGCAAGGAAATAACGAAGTTGCACGAGGGCGTGGAAAGAATAACTCTCGGCGAGGAACTTGCGGAAGAAACGCCTAAGGGCGAGTACGTCGTGGTCGTAGAGGGCGCTGCAGACGAGAAAAACTCGTTTGACGATATGACCGTCGAGGAACATATAAAAAAATATATAGACGAAGGAATGTCGAAAATGGACGCCGTAAAGGCAGTCGCGAGAGACAGAAAAGTTCCGAAGTCGGAAATTTATAAGATTTCTCTCGACCTTTGAATGAGAAAAATCGCTTTTGAATGAGAAAAATCGCTAAAAGTATTGACATTCTTACAAATATGGTTTAGAATAGAATATATAATAAAGAGGTTATAAAAATGAGATTGAAATTATTTTCGGCGATAATGGCGGCGTGCGTTCTTCTTGTCGGACTGTGCGCCTGCGACGTAGGGGTGGTCGATAAGAAATATGAGCCGACTGCGGACAGTTGTTTTAATTTTGTAAAAAGAGAGGACGGAAAATCTTACGAAATTTCGGCGAAAGAGGCAGAGTTGCCCGCGACGGTAAGGCTTCCGCTTTCCTACGACGGACTTCCCGTAAGCAAAGTCGCGAGAGACGGATTTAAAAACCGCGACGAAGTCAAGAGCGTGGTAATTCCCTATTCGTATACGGAAATAGGAGATTCGGCGTTCTACGGCTGTGACAACCTCAAAAAGGTATACGTCGATTCTAAGGTATTGACAGGCGGAAGCGAGGCGAAAACGACTCTTACGGTAGATGGTTTCGCGTTCGCGTACTGCGGAAAACTTGCAGATCTCGACTTGGGCGGTCGCGCCGATAAAATCGGGGCTTACGCGTTCAAGGAGACGGGGATTACCGAATTCAAGTCTGAAAACGTAAACAGTATCGGCAAATGCGCGTTCGAGGGGTGTAAAGGGCTTTTGAGAGTTACTCTTTCCGAGAAGTTGGAAACCGTCGGCGATACGCCGTTCAACAAGTGTAAGAAAGTTCTCAACATAACGAACAAAAGCGGCGTACCCACCGATAAATTGAGAGACGGACTCGTCGATTGATTATTATAAACGATATATGATACAAAGGCTCGTAAGAATTATGCTTGCGAGCCATAATTTTCTTAAAGTATTTTGATTTTACCAAAGGAGCAGTAAAATGGACTACGATTTTTTCGCATATTTATCGAGAATGAAATACATTAAACGTTGGGCGCTGATGCGTTCCACGAACGAAGAAAACATAATGGAGCATAGTCTGCAAGTGACCGAAATCGCCCACGCTATCGCGCTTATCAAAAACGAAATGTTCGGCGGTAACGTTGACCCCTACAAGGTTATGTGCCTTGCGGTCTACCACGAGACGAGCGAGGTTATAACGGGCGATTTGCCGACCCCTATCAAGTATTTCAACGCTCAGATAAACTCGGCGTATAAAGATTTAGAGGACCTTGCCGCGGAGAAACTTATCGAAAAATTGCCCGAGGAGTTGAAACCGCTTTACAGGGAATTTATCCTTGCCGACAAGAATACCGAAGAATACAAGATAATGAAAGCGGCTGACAGAATTTCGGCGTACATAAAGTGCGTCGAAGAAGTAAAGAGCGGCAATAAAGAGTTTGTAAAGGCTAAAGAGAGTATAGGCAAGGATATAAAGTCGATAAACGACGAAGCGGTGAAGTATTTTATTAAAAATATTTTACCGAGTTTTGAAAAAACTCTTGACGAACTCGACCAATGAGAGTAGCGATAAAATAAAAAAGGAATAAGTTTGTTTAACAAGATACCTGCGTTTGCAGGTATCTTTTTTATATATCCAAATGCAATTTATATTATTATAAATAGTGTTCGGTTTTAATTTACAGTCTCTTTATCGTTTTATATATGAACTTACTTTTTTAATCTCATTTGATTGTAAAAAATCTAACTTTTTTCGCTATCTTTTCTTGCTTTTCCCTTTGGGGAAAGTGGCGGCGTTAGCCGACGATAGAGGTTGTAAATGTAAACAGTAGAAAACACTCGTAATGTTTTAAGATGCAAGACCTCTCTCGTCTT
>ULUP01008314.1_pt1 | contig 29358 bp, 22 predicted proteins | sample 1958581 | NCBI WGS metagenome assembly ULUP01 (sample SAMEA4835763, study PRJEB28245) | human gut metagenome | biome: gut microbiome; material: fecal sample | place: Denmark | collected 2008 | reverse complement strand
TGGCGGAAAAACCCGTAGACGGCAATTCTTTCGGCTATGAAACGGGCGACGGAATGTTGCTTATAAACGACGGCAGAGCAAAACTTTATTCTCCCAAAGCGACGAGTTGGTATGACGGTTGGGGTAATCAGAGGGGCAACGATTATATACGGATAAATTACGTCAACGGAAACGGACTTCTCGGCGTTGCGCCGGGAAGCGATTCGCTCAGATTCAGAGTGAGAATTTACGACGACGGCACGGCTATTTACTATCTTGCGGCTCAGGGACAGGGAAATTGGTTTGGCTTCGCTTATATAGGTTGGAAGCACAACGGTACCGCATGGGTTAAAGAGGGCAACGGACTTACCGTCGTAAACGAGGGTTATTTCGCTCTCGGTTTCAGAAATACGTCAGCGCCCAAACTCACGGCTTTCACGGCTGGGGTTTATAATTATAACGCCTCCGAAGGCGAAGCGGCGGGGACCTTGGTCGGCGAACTCTACACCGAGAAATTCGGTAAAGATTCGAAATTCGAAACCGTTGCAGGCGAAGCGAAACTTTACGACGCGTCGAACGCGCTCAGCGCGAATGCGGACGCAGATAAGGTAACTTACGTTCAGGAAGAGCAGAAAATTCTTATCGACAACGCTACGGACGCAGGTTACGTTTATTCGAGATTTGTAGTTCCCGCAACGGATAAAACTCTTTCGGGCGTGTTCACGCTTCAAATTCCCGAACTCACGGGTTCGGCGAAAGCGGTCTTATATCTCGCAGCCGACGGCAAAGACGTAACGAACGCCGCGAAGTTGATCTTCGCTCTTAACGCCGACGGAAAGATAGTGATATCCGACGGAACCGCAGCGGCGGTAACCGATCTGAATATCGGCGAAAAATTTACGCTCACGGTTACGGATAATACAGAGAATAAAATTCTGATTAACGACGCGAAAGTCGAAGGGCTTGGCGTCGGAGCGATTTCCGGCAAGGCTTTCGCATTCGGATTAAGCGGCGTAACTGAAAGCGATAAGGCGAAAATCGCGTATTACGGTCTTGTTTGCGAATACGGTGCGGAAGTCGTTTCCGAAAGTAATTTCGCGCCCGCAATCAAACCCTATCCGATTAAACTTGCAACGCCCGTCGTTACGATAGACGAGAACGGCGTCGCGAAATGGAACGCGGTGGAAAACGCGAGCGGATACAAATACGTTATCGATAACGCCGAAGCGGTCAGCGCGACCGAAAACAGCGTTACGCTCGGCAAAAATCAGACTATAAAAGTTATGGCTGCGGGCGACGGCGAGAACTATCTCGACAGCGATTATTCCGAAGCGAAAACCTATGAGGTAGTTCCTCAAAAACTCGCAACGCCCGTCGTTACGATAGACGAGAACGGCGTCGCGAAATGGAACGCGGTTGAAAACGCGAGCGGATATAAATACGTTATTGATAACGCCGAAGCGGTCGCTACGACCGAAACGAGCGTCACGCTTACCGACGGTCAGACTATAAAAGTTATGGCTGCGGGCGACGGCGAGAACTTTGCCGACGGCGATTATTCGGAAGCGAAGAAATACGTTAAGTCTACGGGAGACGATGATAGCAGCGGAAGCGGAAACAGCGGCGAAAGCAGCGGCGGAAATTCAAACGCGGGTTCGCAAGGATGTTTCGGTTCGATCGGAAATACTTTCGGTCTTACGCTTATGATGCTTGCGGTCGGCTTGTCCGTAATAGCATTGAAGAAAAAACGCGGGTAAAAATAAAATCGCCGCGCTCGGAAAACGAGCGCGGCGAAGAAACCGTTATAAATACGACGATTATTCGTCCGATTGTTCGAGCGCGGCGTAAATGCCCGTCTGTACGGCGGTTTCCGTCGCGCCGAGCAAAATAGCCTTGTCGCCGAGCGGCGAAAAGCAACATTTCGTCGTTTTGGAAAAAACGTTCGCGTGAACGTATTCGTTTACGGCGTCGAGATATTTATCCCCGAGCAGACTGAGATTGCCGTTTATTATTACGGTCGAAAGGTCTAACATAACTACGAGGTTCGATATAGCTATCGCTAAAATTTTTGCCGAATTATCGGCTATGTCGAGAGCGGTTTCGTCGCCTTGTAAATATTTTTCGACGAAGTTTTCACCCGAAAAATCGACGATGTTGCCAAGTTCCAGCATTTTTTCGCGAGAACCGCTGTCAAGCGTTCTGCGGACGTAACGCATCGCCATGCTGCTCAGAGAAATCTGCGGAATCAGCGCGTGTTCCGAAAAATCGGTCATCGAGCCGAATTCGCCTGCGTAGCCGTTTTCGCCCTCATAGATTTCGCCGTTTATATACAGAGCCGCGCCCGCCGATTCGCCTATGTGAAAATACAGCGCGGAGCGGACGGAAGTAAACGGTTTAATTGATTTATGACCTATCAGCGCAACGTGCATATCGTTTTTAACGTCTATAGCGCAATCGAAATTTTCGCTGAAAATCTTATGCAGGTTGATGTTCGCGTAGTCCTTGAATTTAGCGGCTATCCAGAAATACCCCGTGTTCTTATTTATACGACCGGGCGTGCTTACGCAGATAGCCTTGAGCGACAACCCGAGGAGTTTTTTGTTTTTCAGCATAGACTTTAAAATCGAAATCGACTCGTATACGTCGTCTATCGACAAGATATAACGTTCGTCGGTCTCTTCAGAGATCAGATTTTCGCCGTTTATATCGAAAACGTTTATTCTTATTTTCGCGCTTGAATAGTCTACAACCGCGAACAAACCGAACGACTCGTTAAGCGCGTAAATAGACGGTTTCCTGCCGACTATCGTGCTTTTGTCGGACATGGCTTTGACTATGTTTTTTTGGCGCAAGTCCTCCATGATGTTGTACAGGGCGACGTTACTTAAATTGAGCGTCGAGGATAATTGCGCGCAGGAAGCGTTGCCGTATTTTTTAAGTATAGATACGACCTTTTTTTGATTGTCTTTGCGGATGAGGCTCAGCCCCTTAAAAGACGATTTAGCCATGTTTCACCTTAATACACAGTATTAAAAAACACTGTTAATTTTATAACAGTATAACATAAATTTGAACAAAACGAAAGCAAAACAAAGTAAAAAAAGAAAAAACGACATAAATAAACAGAGAAATCGCAATGAATAAGGTAATGCAATTTGCAAGAGAGGAATTAGACGGTTATTTTTACAGACTTACGGGAAAACCGAACGATATTGCGCTGGAAAAGACGAAAACGTCCGCGGGACTTTTTGACGAACGCTTTATAATAGACGTCGATAAAACTCACGGAAAAATATGCGGAGTAAACGAGAGGAGCGTATTGCTCGGCGTTTACCGTTTTTTGCGTGAGGTCGGTTGCAGGTTTCTTTATCCCGGCGCGGACGGCGAAATAATTCCGCGGATTTCTTCCGACGAAATCTCGGTACATATCGACGTCGTTCCGGCGCACAGGCACAGAGGCTTGACGTTAGAGGGCGGTTGTTCCTGCGAGCATGTTAAAAATCTTATCGACTGGGGCTTTAAAAACGGCTTTAACAGTTATTTTATTCAATTCCGCACGGGATACACGTTTTTTGAAAGGTGGTACAGGCACGATTTTAATCCGTTTGCCGAAAAAGAGCCGTTTAACGACGAGACAGCCGAAAAGATAAACGCCGAATTGCGCGCGGAAATAAAAAAACGAGGAATGATTTTCCACGCCGTCGGACACGGTTGGACGTGCGAACCGTTCGGCATACCTTCGCGCGGGTGGGACGAAAGCGCAAAAGTACCTGAAAAATATCGCAGGTATTTCGCGCTCGTAAACGGAGAAAGAGGGTTTTACAAAGGCGTTCCGCTCAACACCAATTTGTGTTATTCCTATGCGGCGGCGAGAAAAGCCGTTGTCGAGAACGTCGCGGAGTATGCGGCGGAAAACAAAGACGCGGACGTTATTCACCTTTGGCTCGGCGATAATTACAACAATTTCTGCGAGTGCGAAGAGTGCGCGAAAAAGTTGCCGTCCGAGTGGTACGTCGAACTGCTTAACGAACTCGACGCAAGGCTTACGGAACTGAAAATCGACGTAAAAATAGTTTTTCTTATTTATTTTGAGTTATTATACAAACCGCTTAAAGAAAAATTTAAAAACAGCGACAGGTTTATAATGATGTTCGCGCCGATTACGCGGACTTACGATCGCTCGCTTGCGGATTTTGTCGAAGAAGCGAAAACCAAAACCGTTACGCCCTTTAAGTTGAATAAATTCGTTCCGCCCGTCGATTGCGCCGAGAATATCAGGCACTTGTACGATTGGCAAGAGGTTTTTTCGGGCGATTCGTTCATCTTCGACTATCCGCTAATGTGGGATTGTTGCAGAGAATACGGCGGAATAATTCTCGCGAAAACCATTTATAATGATATTCGCGCGCTTAAAAGTTTAAATCTGAACGGTTACATAAGCTGTCAGTTGCAGAGAAACTTTTTTCCGACGGGCTTCCCCATGTACGTTATGGCGACGGCTCTTGCCGACGAAAGCCGTTCGTATGAAGATATAAAAAGCGAGTACTTTTCGGCGGCGTTCGGTATTCACGGCAGCGAAGTTTACGATATTTTAAGCGACGTGTCGTCATGGAAAATTTACGACTATATGCGCGGCAATATCGAAACTAATTCGCCTGAGATGCGCGACGCGGCAGGCGCGATAAAGTTGAAAATAAAGGCGTATTCGGAAAGAGTTGCGGAAATGGAAAGAGAAAACAACGCGCCCGTTATAATGCGTCATCTCGCGCTCGTCGATAAATTATTCGGGATTCTCTCGCTCGTTACGGATATAATCGAAGAAAAAACGGGAAATAACGACGAGAGTAAAATAGATTTGATATTGCGGCAACTTCAGATAGATATATTCGAGTTCGAGCCTTTCTGCGATCAGCGGTTTAACGGCGGATATTTTTACACGCATATAGAAGAAATGGCGCACAGACAATAAAAAGGAGAGGTGACTTTATGAAATTTTTCGGAAACATCAAAAACGGAGCGGTTTTACAGCGGGACAAAGAAATCATTATAAACGGAGAGTCGGACGGAAACGAACTTATCTGCGTTTTAAAAGGCGGAAGTTATTTCGAGCAAAGAGAAGTTTCGGCCGACGGAAACGGCAAGTTCGTCGTTGAATTTCCGCCCGTAAGCGATATTAAAAACAAATTTACGCTCGGGCTGTACGGTAAAGCCGAGAAAATCGAAATTTCAGTCAGATTCGGCGACGTGTTTTTGACTCTCGGACAGTCGAATATGTCTTACGGCGTCGGCGTGATGTACAACCGTAGCGAATTGATTGAAAAAGCCAAAAAATGCGATATTTCTTTCTTTAATATTTTTGAAGCGGACGTTAAAGAAAACGGGGAAATATTCCGCCCCGCAACGCCGCAGGAAGATTTTGCGAAAGAGTGGAAGTGGATAACTCCGCACGACGAAAACTTCGGCGAGACGTCTGCCGTAGCCGTTATCACGGCAATCGAACTGTTTGAAAAAACGGGCGCGCCTGTGGCAATGGTAAACACCGCGCTCGGCGGGGTGAGTATAGATACTTATATTCCGCGCGACGTTGCCGACGAGGACGAGAGAATAGTCGGGTATTTGAAAAAGATAGGCAAATATATTCCGAAAGGCGGCGAGTACAACGTTTACGGCGGGAGTAATTATACGCAACTCGGCGGAATTTACAACGAAAAGATACACCCCCTTAAAGATAATCGCTTTAAAGCCATGATGTGGTATCAGGGCGAAAACGCGATAGGCAGTTTCGAGAGCGCGGCTTATTTTGAAATAGCGTTGCGCAAGATAATAGAAACCTATCAGAAGATGTTCGGCAAAGACACCTATTTCGTCGCGGCTAACGTCGCGCTCGATTATTACGATTACGGCGAATACGGGTATAATTACATAAACGAGGCTATCGACAGGGTGGTTAAGGGGGAGTACGCCTGTTCGTTCCCCTCATACGACGCGTCAACCGAGTGGAAAGTGAACGACGGCGCGACCTATTATCATCCCATTCATCCCGTAAACAAAGATCTCATATCTCACAGATTCGCAAAGGCGATCTTATCGGAACTCTATGACAAAAAAGCGTGGATTCCGCCTTATATAAGCGACGTAAAAGTAAAGGACGGCAAGGTTCTCGCCGCGATTTATCCCGAAAAAAGTTTAAAGTACAAAAACGTATACGGCTTTACGGTGGCAGGCGAGGACGGAAAATTCGTAGAAGCGGAATGCAGGGTTATCGGCAAAGGGCGTATCGAAGTCTTTTCGCCATACGTTAAAAATCCCGTAGAAATAACTTACGCGTTTTCGCCTTACAACTCGCGTTGTAATCTCATAACGTCCGACGGCGACGCCGTAAAAACTTATCGCAAACGTTTCGAGGACGTGTCGCAAAGGCTGTACCTTCCGCTCAACGCGTTCGGTAATTGTTCCGAGGCGTATTTCGACGAAAAGAATTTCGGCGCGGATTTAGGCTGTATCGGCAAGGCGGAGATTTTTAAAGACGGACAGATTACGAGAACTCGTTCGACCAAGAGGAAAATCGTCGGTAAAATCGGCGAGAGACGTTTAAAAGTCGAATATAATCCGACTAACGAGGGATATTACTTTTTCGGAGTATCGCCCGAGATCAACATTGCCGGCGCGAATCCGCATTTTGAAAGATTCGATTACCTTTCGGTCGAAATGAAGGTGGAGGGCGACGAGGAAATCGAGTTTTACGGCGCGCTCGTCAGAATCCGAGGCGGCGGGATAAGAAGGTTTGTCGGCGCCGAGCCGATTGTCGGGGCGAGCGGTGATTTCAAAGAGTACAGGCTTTCTTTAAAAACGTTCGTAACGCCTTCGCTGGCGCAATATCCTGCCTGCGAAGAAGAAAGAGAAAGCATTAACGAGTTCGAATTGTATTTCAGAAGCAAAACGAAAGGCGTTTTGTACATCAAAAGTATTCGTTTACACGATTAAGGAGAAATATAATGGATACGTTGAAAGTGATGAACGTAGTAAATTTCGTAAGGGGATGCGAGCCGAGAATAGAGGTGGACCTCGTCGAACCGATAAAAAAGCAGTTGGAACTTCTTGAAAAAAACGGGTTGAAATCGACCTTTCTTTTGCAGTACGACGCGCTTTTAAGAAAGGATATGACGGATCTGTTCGTCGGATGCGACGGCGAAAAAACCGAAATAGGAGGCTGGTTCGAACTCGTTCGTCGGCAAGTCGAAGCGTGCGGACTTAAATGGCGCGGAAGAGACGGGTACGACTGGGATTATTTTGCCGAAGTCGATACTCCTATGGGGTATAGCAAAGACGAAAGGATTGCTCTCGTAGACGAGTTCATGGCTAAATTTAAAACGACATTCGGGTATTATCCTAAGAGTATGGGAGCGTGGGCGATCGACGCGTTTACGCTCGGATATATATACGATAAGTATAATATCGACGCGTTCTGTATCTGTCGCGAGCAGGTCGGAACGGACGGCTACAATTTCAGCGGCGGATATTATTCGGGCGGATATTACGCAAGTAAAAACAATCTGCTTTGTCCCGCGCAGACCGAAGAAAATCAAATAAACGCGCCGATTTTCCGAATGCTTGGCTCGGACGTCGTAAAACAATATTACAGCGGTCTTGACAAAAATTTCAACCCTGCCGCTTTGCAGGGCGTGGTAACGCTCGAACCGGTAGGCGACGGAAAAATCGGAGGGAGCAATCCCGCGTGGGTGGATTGGTTTCTGAAAGTAAATTACGGCGAGGCGTTAAACTTCGCTTACGCGCAGGCGGGGCAGGAAAACAGTTTCGGCTGGGAGCGTATGAAAACCCTTGAATATCAGTTTTCTAAAATTGCCGACGACGCTCGCAGGGGCGAATACGAGGTCTTAACTCTTGCCGAATGCGGCAAGGTCTTTAAATCCCGATTTAAAGAAACCCCCGCAACAACTACCACGGCTTTCGGTTCGTTCGACAACGAGCGCGAAGGGACGGTATGGTACGAGAATAAGAATTATCGTATAAGTTATTATTATTCAGACGAAAAATTCCTGATACGCGACGTCTATCTGTTTAACGAAAATTATCGCGAACGCTATATCGACGATATTTTAACGTCGCACGATTACGCTTATGATAATCTTCCGTTTATCGACGGTTATCTGTTCGGCGGAGACGGCACGCAGGCGGGATTGTATTTATATAAAAACGATAAAGAGATTAAATTTAAAAATCTCGCATACAACGAACTCGATGAAGAAAGGGTCGAGATCGTAATTTCTACCGACAACGGCGAATTTTCGTTCGTTTCGTCGCAAGGGGGAATTTCCGTTGCGGGCGAGGGCGAGTTTTGCCTTGCGATAAAAGCGAAGATTTACCCGTATCTTAAAAATATTTCGCCAAAGAAATTATCTTTTGAATTTAACGGGTTTGCCTATGAGGTCTTTGCGGAAAAAGGCGAATTCACGCCGCTTGGGAACGCATTCGGAATTAAGTCGGATAACGGTAAAATAACCCTTGTTTTTTCGGTTGCCTGACGGGGTTTTAACGGTATTTTATTATGAAGTGGATAAAATTCAATACGGATAAAGAAAATTCTTTTAACGAATTTCTCGTTAAATTTCAATGTGACAAAAAAAACGCGAAACTCAGAATTTCGTCGGATTTCAGATACGTCGCGTATATCAACGGCGAGTTCGCCTCGAACGGGCAGTACGCCGATTTGCCCGATTATAAAAGCGTAAACGAAGCGGACGTTTCTTGTTTGATTAAAAGCGGCGAAAATATATTGAAAATAGTCGCGTGGCATTCGGGACGGGATTTTTCTATTTGCAGATCTATGCCCGCAAGCGTCGCGTTCGAAATTATCGGCGACGGAAAGACGATTGTCTGCTCGGATGAAAACACTCTTTGTCGCGCCGCAGTCGGATATAAAGCGGGCGATATAGTAACTTTTCAGATAGGGTACGGGTTTAATTACGACTTTACCGACGAGGGCGAAGAATATAAGAACGCGGAACTTGCCGAAGTCGATTTCAGACTTATAAAAAGACCCGTCGAAAATCTCGTTATATCGAAACCTCTCGCTTCTGAAATAGTCGCGCAGGGGGTATTCAAAACTCCTGACAGCGTCGAAGGTTTGACGGCGGCGGGCGTAATGAGGCGTTCGTGGATTAAATCGCTCAGATTTTCCGAAATGACGGGGCTAAACAGGACGAATTCTAACGTTTTAAACGAAAAATCGCCGCTTGTTTTTAAAGCGGAAGGCGGCGACGGAATATTTTTTATCGCCGACCTCGGGCGCGAAACCGCAGGGCATCTTGATTTTTCCGTAGAAGTCGATAACGATTGCAAAATGTCGATAGGCTGGGGCGAACATCTGACCGATTTAAGGGTAAGAACGGAAATCGACGGCAGAAACTTTGCTTCCGAATTTATCCTGAAAAAAGGCGCAAACGATTTTACCGATTATCTGCGAAGAATAGGTTGCCGCTATATCTGCGCGTTTGTTTACGCCGATTGCGTAAAAGTCGGTAAACTTACCGTCATGGAAAGTTCGTATCCCTTCAAAAAACCAAAAAAGGATTTCGGCGATACTCTTTTGAACAGAATATACGAGGTCGGCAGAAGAACGCTCGAACTATGCGCTCACGAACATTACGAGGATTGTCCGTGGCGCGAGCAGGCGCTTTACGGAATGGATTCCCGCAATCAGATGTTATTCGGTTACGGCGCGTTTGACGAATACGAATATCCTCGCGCCGCAATAAAACTGATGGCTCGCAGTATGAGGAAGGACGGATTTCTGCAACTTTGTTCTCCGTCCGAAACTCCTATAACGATTCCGTCGTTCACGGCTTACTGGCTCATCGCGATAGCCGAAAACGCAAAAGCGGATTACAACACGGAGTTTGTCGCCGAAATGCTCCCTTACGCGGAAAAATCTCTCCGCGCGTTTATTGATAACACCGACGGCGAGGGAGTGGGTATCTTCGTCAAAACCCCGTTCTGGAATTTCCACGAGTGGTCGGATGGGCTGATGGGTTGGTCGATTTTCAGAGAAAACGAATTGTTGCCTGCCGTCGATTGCAATCTTACGATGCTCGTCTATATCGCCGCAAAGGGTATAGTCGAACTTATGGAAAGACAGAACTATAAAGGCGCGGAAGTTTATAAAAACTATTACGAAAGGCTTTCCCGTATCATTCCGTCGTTTTTGGACAAAGAAAAAATGCTTTACGCCTCGTATGTAAAAGACGGTGAAAAAATCGGGTATCACGCATATACGCAGGCTTTGGCTCTCGTTAGCGGAATCGTCTCCGATAGCGCAAAGCCCTCGCTTTGCAACGCTCTGAAAAATCCGCAAGGTAAAGTTACAGACCTTACTTTCGCCGCATTGCAACTGAAATACGACGCGCTGATAAGTTGCGGGGAGAAACAGTTCTGCATAGACGAAATAAAAAAAGTATTCGGCAAAATGCTCTTTAACGGCGCGACCTCGTTTTACGAAACGGAGTACGGCGAAGCCGATTTCGCCGACGCGGGCAGTTTGTGTCACGGCTGGTCGTCCGTGGCGTGTTACGTTTTCGATAAATACTTACAATCGAAATAAAAACATACGGTTCGCCGTAATCTTAAAGGCGTTTGCATTTTTAAGATTACGGCGAACCGCGAAGCGATAAGTTTAATAATATAACGCATAAAAATAAGACGCCCGATACGTTGATTCGGGCATCTTATTTTTTTACTATCACTTTTTCCGACGCGGCGTCATTTTGCGTCTTTTCGCGAACAACGCCTCGGTTTGTCGATACGGTTTAACGTATTTGCTTTATTACGAACACGCCCGAGTCGAGTTAAAAACACCGTAAAACTTAAAATTTAATCTCGATTTTGTCGTCCGCCTCGAAAATTATCTTGCTGTCGTAAAACGCCGTCAGCCCTTTTACCGCAACCTCGAAGTCCTTTACTGCCATCGTCTCCACGGCAGAGTGCATCGCAAGTTGCGCAAGTCCGACGTCTACGCTCTTTATCGACACTTGCGATGAACTTATCGCGCCGAGCGTTCCGCCGCACGGCATGTCCGAACGCGAGTAGAAGTCCTGATATTTTACGCCCGCTTTATCGAAAATTTTCTTGATTATCGCCGAGGAAAAAGCGTCCGTCGTGTAGTTCTGGTTTGCGTGATGCTTTATAACTATTCCCTCGCCGAGTTTGACTCTGTTCGTCGGGTCTGAATACTCGGGGTGGTTGGGGTGTACCGCATGCGCGTTGTCGTCCGACACTAAAAACGACGAGGCGAGCATTTCGTCGAAGTCGTTTTCTTTTCCGAGAGCAGTCGCCACTCGTTTCAATACGTCGTACAAAAACTTCGAGCCTGCGCCCTGCTTCGTCTGACTTCCGACTTCTTCGTTGTCCGCGATATAACATACCGCTATTTCTTTCGGGTCGGAATTCGCAATCGCGACGAGCGACGAAAACGCGCTCGTCAAATTGTCGATTCTTGGCGAGCAGAGAAGTTCGTCCGAAAACCCCGCCTTGAAAGGTTCGGTCGCAGACACGATATATAAATCGTAATCGACGACTTTTCCGCCGTCTGCAAATTCTTCGAGTTCCTTTGCAAGCGACTTTTCCGCTTCCGCAAGTCCCGCGACGGGCGACATATCTACCTGCGGATTGAGTTTAACCCCATCGTTCACCGTTCTCGAAAAATGAATCGCGACGGACGGTATAACAAACTTGTGATCAGACGTGAAAACCCTCGCTATAAGTCGATTATCCCGTTCTATTATAACTCTTCCCGCTATGGTTAAGGGCGTGTCGAGCCAAGAGTAGAATAGCCCGCCGCCGTATCTTTCCACGTTGAGTTTAACGTAGTTTTCGATTTTTATTTCGGGCGAACCCTTGATTTTAAAGCACGGCGAATCGGCGTGCGAAGCGACAACGTTAAACGAGTTTACGTCCCCGATTTTCAGCGCGATAACCGCCGAGCCGTTCCTCGTAACGTAGTATTTACCGCCCTTTTCGATCTTGAATTTTTCGGACTCTTTCAGTTCCTTAAATCCGTTCGCTCTGAGATATTCCGCGGCGTTCTCGCATGCGTGAAACGCCGTCTTTGAGTTGTTTAAAAATTTCTCGAGTAAATTCATATTTCACCTCTGTTTTCAGTATCATTATATAGTATTCTTTCAAAACTGTAAAGCAAAGCGGAGGAAAAATGCGCGGAATAATCGAAATTAACCTTAAAATTCTGGAAAACAACCTGAAATATTTTAAAAGTCGGGCGGGCGGGGAAGTAAAAATCGCTTGCGTCGTAAAGGCGAACGCTTACGGTCACGGACTTAGAGAAGTTGTCAAAGCGACCGAAAATCTCGCCGATTATTACGTTGTCGCAACGGTCGAGGAGGGGTTGGAAGTAAGAGGGATAACCGCAACTCCGACTCTTCTTTTATGCCCTTTAAGCATCGAAGAAACAGCGGTTTGCATCGAAAATAAACTCGAAATGAGTATCGGCTCGATTGACGATGCCGAAAGAATAATATCCGTATCTGAAAATATGCGCACGGGAGCATACGTTCATTTTTGCGTGGATACGGGAATGAACAGAATGGGCTTTAAAGACGAAAAGTCGCTCTATAAGTCGATTAACAGGGTAAAAAATTGTAGAACGGTGACGATAAAAGGCGTATATAGTCACTTTTTCGACGGTAAAAACGAGGCGGTTACGATAGGACAGTTTAATACGTTTCAAAGGTTTACGAGGGACTTTAATAAAACGGTTATACGTCACATATCGGCGACCGACGGTTTTTCTTACGAAAAATATCGGCTCGATATGTGCAGAATAGGCATCGGCTTGTACGGCTACGAGTTGGGGGAAGTCGAACCTTGTCTTACGGTCAGGAGTTACGTTGCGAGAGTTGCGGAGGTGAAAAAGGGCGAAAACGTCGGGTACGGGGGAAGATTCAAAGCGGAAAAAGACGAGATAATCGCAACTATTAGTATGGGTTACGGCGACGGACTTCCGAGAAGTTTTACGGGCGGCTTTATACTGATAGGCGGCAAAAAGCGAAAGATGGTAGGTAATATATGTATGGACTATTGTTTTGCAATCGTTGACCGAAGCGTAAAAGCGAGCGACGAAGCGGTACTGATAGGGAAGCAGGGAGCGGAAGTGCAGACAGCGGAAGAAATAGCCGAAAAATGCGGAACTATATCGTATGAAATACTCACGGGCTTAAAGCGATTCGAGAGGCTGTATACGGACGACTGAATATAGTTTGAAAAGAATTATTCCGAAATGACGAAAAGAAACGCATATTGATTGACTTTTTTCGAGCGAAAGTTTAAAATGTTAGAGTATTCGGGGCAGTTTGCCCTTAATTGTCACTTAAAGCGGCGTAAATAGTACAAGTCGCTTCAAACGGAGAAATTTTATGGCTGAATTTATGGGAGAGTTGAGACGTACCGCCTACTGCGGAACGCTCAGAAAAGAGGATGTCGGCAAAGAAGTCGTCGTCATGGGCTGGACTCAGAGAAGAAGAAACCTCGGCGCGCTTTTATTCGTCGATTTGAGGGATAAAACCGGCTTGGTTCAGGTCGTTTTCGACGATACGACGGACAGCGAAGTGTTCGATAAGGCGCAGGCTATTCGTTCGGAGTACGTTCTCGCCGTCAAAGGCAAAGTCAGAGAAAGAGAGAGCAAGACGAACAAAATCGCCACGGGCGATATCGAAATTCTCGCCGACGAACTGAAAATTCTTTCCGAAGCGGATACCACTCCCTTTGAGATTCTGGACGATACCAACGTAAACGAGACTTTGCGTCTCAAATACAGATACTTAGATCTTCGCAGACCGTCTTTGCAGAAAAATCTCTTCGTCCGTAACGAGATTACCAAAGCGGCGAGAAAATTCTTCGACGAAAACGGCTTTACCGAAATCGAAACGCCTATGCTCGGCAGGTCTACCCCTGAGGGCGCGAGAGACTATCTCGTTCCGTCGAGAGTTCACGAGGGTTGTTTCTACGCTCTTCCGCAGTCGCCGCAACTCTATAAGCAACTCCTTATGATTGCGGGCTTCGACAGATATTATCAGATTACGAAGTGTTTCAGAGACGAAGATTTAAGAGCGAACCGTCAACCCGAGTTCACGCAAATCGACGTCGAAATGAGTTTCGTAGAGGAAATAGAGGACGTAATGTACCCCATCGAGGGACTTATCAAGGGTATTTTCAAAAGCACGATAGGATTAGATCTCGGCGAGGGGCATTTCAGAACGATGACCTACAAAGAGGCTATGGAAAACTACGGCTCGGATAAGCCCGACACTCGTTTCGGACTTAAAATCGTGAACTGTTCCGACCTTTTCAAGTCTTCCGCGTTCAAGGTGTTCACCGACGCGCTCGCAATCGAGATAGGACCTATCCGCGGCAGCGTAAGGGCGATTAACGCCAAGAACTTAGCGGATAAATTTTCGAGAAAAGAACTCGACGCTACCGTCGAATTCGCTAAAACAATGGGAGCGAAAGGGCTTTGCTGGATGACGTGGCAAAAAGGCGGCGAAATAAAATCGTCGTTCGCGAAATTCTTAACGCCCGAAGATATAGAGAATATTAAGGCGAGAATGGACTTCTGCGAAGGCGACGTATTGTTCTTCGCGGCGGATAAAGACTACGTCGTGTTCAATACGCTCGGCGGACTTCGTCTTATGATTGCCGAAAAACACGGACTTATCGACAAAGACAAATACGACGTTTTGTGGGTGACTGAGTTCCCGATGTTCGAATGGTCGGAAGAGGAAAACCGTTATATGGCGGTACACCATCCGTTCACCGCGCCTATGACCGAGGACCTCGAACTTTGCGAGACCGACCCGTCGAAAGCGAGGGCGAAAGCATACGACCTCGTAATCAACGGTCAGGAGTCGGGCGGCGGCTCGATTCGTATTCATTCGAGAGATATTCAGAAGAAAATGTTTAACATTCTCGGCTTCTCGGAAGAGGACATCGAAAAGAAATTCGGATTCTTCGTCAACGCGTTCAATTACGGAACGCCCCCGCACGGCGGACTTGCATTCGGTCTCGACAGACTTACGATGCTTCTTACGAAAGACGAGAGTATAAGAGACGTAATAGCGTTCCCGAAGGTTCAGACGGCTTCGTGCCTTATGAGCGACGCGCCCGCGCCCGTCGAACAGAAACAACTCGACGAATTGTACATCGAGGTTAAAGGTGAATAAATCGGCAGAGAGTGTTGATACTTCGAAAATATCGGTCGGAACGGGAAAATTCGCGGGACGTAAAAGACTTTTCGTGATTTTGCTGTCCGTTGCGGTCATTGTTTGCGGAGTAGTCGGAGCGTTTTTCGCGACGAGCGGCTTCGGACTTATAAAAAAAGAATACACGATAACTTACGTTGCGTATTATAACGGGAAAGTAGTTGTCGAATACTCTCAAAAAGTCAGGGCGGGCGAAGAATTTACCGTTTACAAACCCGATATTGCGGACGAAGAGGACTATGTTTTCGGCGGAACGTGGTTTGAGAAGAAAAGCGGGAAAAAGTTTACGGCGGGAGAGAAAGCGAAGTTCGATTTCAAGTCGGACGTAAAGTTTACCGTCGAAGCGTACAGCGGTTGTACGGATAATTATTGAATGAGAAAGTTATAAACATAAAGGCAAGATACTCGTGAAAGAGGTGGTCTTGCTTTTTTTATAATGCAATTTTGTGTTTTTTTAAGAGTACAGATGTTATATATAGAAGTTTGCGATGTGCGGGACGTCGCCCCCGACGTTCCGAAAGAATATATTTTGATCGAATTAAAAAATGTAGGGGACGGCGCCCTCGACGTCCCGAAAGGTTTATTTGATTGAATAAACCCCGCCTATAAGTCGATTAACGGCAAATTTTGGCGGCAACGACTAAATTTTTACGCGGCTGTCAATAATACTTCGATATGAAAGTCAACGTGTTTATGGGCGACGAAAAAGTCGAAGATAAGGAAATCAAAAAGTACCTCTGTGTGAGCGAAGTCGTGAAAAACGCCGTAGACGAGGCTTATTACGGCTATCTTGACGGCGAAGCGAAGAAAAAACGCTAAAAGGATATTTTGCCCGAATGAAAGAGAAAAGCAAGAAAATAGCCTTTTCGCATCCGCTATACGACAAAATTACCGACGACGATACCGATATAACCGCTATTTATATAAGGGTTTCGACCGATTCGCAGGCTCAGGACGGGTATGGAATAGACGTTCAGTACGGGGCGATTAAACGTTATCTCGACGCCTACGACGTTAAAAACGCGTTCGTGTTTATCGACGACGGGTACACGGGTATGAACGAGTTTCGCCCCGCCTTTTCCAAAATGTCCCAACTTATGAAAGAGGGTAGAATTAAGTTCGTCATAACGTACAGTCTCGACAGAATAGGCAGAACGCAGATGATTATTCTGCGTTTTTTAAAAGAACAATGCGAGACGGCAAAATGCGACTTTTTCGCAGTCAAGGATAACGTCGATTCGAGAAGTCGGCAGACCTACGGCATACTCGTTTCAATACTTTCGATTTTCGCCGAGTTCGACCACGACGCGATAGTGTCGAAACTCGCAAACGGCAGGATTCAGCGAGCCTCCGAGGGGTATTGGAAAGGCGGGGGTACGCCGCCATACGGGTACAGATATTCGCCCGAGGAAAACGCTCTTTTAATCGTCGAAGAGCAGGCGGAAAAGGTCAGAAAGGCGTTTGAAATTTATAGTACCGCCGAAATTTCGCCTAAAAAGATAGCCGATTTTCTCGGGTTTTCTTCCGACGTGGCGGTTTTCAATATTCTGAGAAACAGGATTTATATCGGCGAAGTCTATTATAGGGGTGAAAGTTACAAAGGAAAACATACGCCGATAATAGACGAAAAAACGTTCGATTTAACGCAGGAAATACTGAAACGGAAAAGCATTACGAGGGGCAGGGGCGTGTATCTTCTGTCCTCTTTGTTGTATTGCGGCGTTTGCGGCTCGAAAATGCGGTATATGAAATGGGGTAAAAGCGTAAAGATTTTCTGCTATTCGAGATTTGCGGAAAGCACGAAAAAATCGCTCGTAAAGGACGAAAACTGCGACAATAAAATATATGACGCCGAAGAAATAGAGGAGGAAGTGGTAAAAACGGTACTCGCTTTCGCGGTCGAGTACGGCGAGGAAAAAACGAAAAAGCCGACGGAAAAAGAAGAGATAATAAACGGGTTGAAATTCGCTAAGGAAAGAGCGGAAACCGAATATTCGAGACTTCTCAACGCATACAAAAAAATAGGCGACGAAAACATACTCGAAGCGGCCTCCGAGACGAAAAAGCGAATAAAAAAAATCGAGCGGGATATAGCCGACGAGCAGGAAAAGAGAATTTTAACCGAGAGGTCGGCAGAAAAAGCGAAGATTATGCGAACGCTTCCAAGCGCTTGGGAAGTAATGAATTTTTCGCAGAGACAAAGGGTGATAAGGGGGCTTGTCGAAAAAATATTCGTTTCGCCGAATGGCTTGAACGTGTATCTCCGCAAGGGCGAATATGAAAAGATTATCGAGGAAAATCCCCGATAATCGACTTATAGACTGTTTTTTATGTTTTATTTATTTACGAGAAGGGATAAAGCCGCCATTTCTATAAGCGGAAGGTTTTTCGCTTCGTCCAAGGCGCAGAAGTTCGGAGACGAAACCACCTCTTCCGATATGTTTCCGTTTTCGCTGAGCGGCAGAATACGCAGAACGACGGCGTCGGGTTTGGCTAAGTTCAGTTCGGAATCCGTAAGAGTGTAATTATCGGGCAATTCGTCGTCCGAAACGAAGATTACGTCGGCGTTTTTAACTCCGTCCGCGAGGCTTTCCGTCACCGCGACGTCGCCGAATTGTTTGCAAAATCCCGTGATTTTATCCGACGGGTAAAATTCTTCGGGACAGACGAACGTGAGGTCGAGACCCGAATTCGCGAAGCCGTAAACGACCGAGTCCGCAAACTCGTCGGGGCGACCGATGAGGGTCGCTTTAAGCCCCGTGAGCCGACCCTTTTTCTGCCAAATCGTGTAGAGCATCGAAAGCGTTTCGCACGGTCCGCATTTTGAATTTGCGTTGATAATCGGTATATTGACCGACTTTTCGATTGTTTCGGCGTCGGAAATTTCCGAAGTCTGAACGACTACGGCTTGCATTCCGTAACTTTCCAGCGAGGCGATCGAAAGTTTGTCGGCGAGCAGTTCTTCGAGTTCGCTGCCGTGAAGAGTCGTCACTACCGACTTTCCCGAAAGTTTTGAAACGGCGACCTCGAAGGCTATTCTTGACCTTGCGAACGAGCGTTTCGTAATCAGAAGAACGAATTTGTCTTTAAGGTCGGTTATTTTTTCGCCGACGGCGAGTTTGAACGAGAGGTCTCTCGCCCTCAGCAGAATTTCGTATATTTCTTCTTCTTTATAATTGGAAAGGGTGAGCAGGTGCTTTTTGTCGATACTGCCCTTGGCAGATATTTTGTTTATATCCATATATTCTCCGAAAACGTTCCGTAATTTTTTTTAATTATAACAGTATAAACGAAAAAAAACAAGAGTTTTTCGGGCGAATGTGCAAAATAGATAAAAGACGGGCTTAAAATTTGTCATAATTGCTGTTGTTAAAGGTTTCAAAATAATATATAATAGAAGTATAAAATCGGAACATCGGTAAAACCGATCGAACCTGGGAGGGAAAAATGGCAAGTCTCAATTTGAAAGATATTTATAAAGTATATCCTTCGGGCGTAGTAGCCGTAACGGATTTCACTTTGGATATCGAAGATAAGGAGTTCATAGTATTCGTAGGACCTTCGGGCTGCGGAAAATCCACCACGCTTCGTATGATAGCGGGTCTCGAAGAGATTTCCGACGGCGAACTTTACATCGACGGAAAACTTATGAACAACGTACAACCCAAGGACAGAGATATAGCGATGGTTTTCCAGAACTACGCGTTGTATCCGCACATGACCGTATACGACAATATGGCGTTCGGTTTAAAACTTCGTAAAAAACCCAAGGCGGAAATAGACGAAAAGGTAAGAGGAGCGGCGAGAATTCTCGGACTCGAGAGTTATCTTCAGAGAAAGCCGAAGGCTCTTTCCGGAGGTCAGAGACAAAGGGTTGCGCTCGGAAGAGCGATCGTTCGTGAACCCAAGGTATTCCTTTTGGACGAACCCCTTTCCAACCTCGACGCTAAACTCCGCGCTCAGATGAGAACGGAAATCACCAAGATTCACCACAGACTTGCGACTACGTTCATTTACGTTACTCACGATCAGGTCGAGGCTATGACCATGGGAACGAGAATAGTCGTAATGAAAGACGGATTTATTCAGCAGGTTGACGCACCGCAGAAACTCTACGATTATCCGGCTAACCTTTTCGTTGCGGGCTTTATCGGCACTCCGCAGATGAACTTCTTCGACGCCGAACTTAAAAGCGACGACGGAAAGACCGTTTACGTTGAGTTCTCGGGAAACAAGGTCGTTCTTCCAAAGGCTAAATCGGACACGATCGAGGAACCCGCGAAATATATCAATACGGGCAGACCCGTCGTATTCGGCGTAAGACCCGAAGACTTCCACGACGAGGAAAACTTCATTTCGAACAGTAAAGACACCATAATCGACGTTAAGGTTGACGTTGTTGAGAAACTCGGCGCGGAAACGTTGCTTTACTGCGTATTCGCTAACGACGCGAGCGCAAACGGCGACGACGCGGTTAAGAGTCTCGTAGACTCCGGCGCGCAGATGATCGCAAAGGTCGATTCTCGTTCCAAGACCGAGAGAGATCAGGTTATTGAACTTGCAATCGACATTATGCACAGCCATCTCTTCGATAAAGAGACCGAACTTACGATTCTTTCGGGCGAAGGCACGAAGGCTTACGTTCCCGTCAAGGAAATCGAGAGAAGAAAGGAAAAAGAAGCAGAGGCTGCTAACGCTCCCGAAAAGACCAACAAGATTGCAAACATCTTAGGAAAATTCGGAAAGAAGAAGAAAGCCGAACCCGCCCAGGAAGAGAAGGCGGAAGAAAAGGCTGAGGAAGAAGCCGCTACTTCCGACGAAGAATAATAAATAAAATTCCGAAAGGAAAGAAAACGCTCTGCGAATTCGCAGAGCGTTTTTTATGCGTTTCGGCGAACGGCATTTACAACCCTTTTGTTACGCCGAGGCATGACGTCTCCCCTTGCGCAGGGGAGACTTTTTATTTGCTTTGCTTGGTTTAAATGTGACCTTTTGATCAACATTCTCGCCTTCTCTTTCGGGGTAAAATCCTCCGCTTCAACGGAGGAAACGTTGCAAAGCGACAAAAGAGGCAAGAAGTGACTTGACGAAATAAAATCTTGGAAACGGCGGACAACGCTTCCTCCTTCGGGGGAAGTGGCAAAATCGAGCGTAAGCGAGATTTTGACGATAGGGGATAAAAATGCAAAATAAAACGTAGTAGTGATTTATTGTCCCCTTCCGTCAAATCATTGCGGAAAGCCGCTCGATTTGCCACCTTCCCCGAAGGTGACGGCAAAAGACGACTAAAATCTTTCTTCTAAAAATATTTTTTATAATCTTTTGAAAAACAGTTGACTTTTATATAGCGACGGAATATAATAAAAACAGTTGAACAATTATTCAACCGTTGCATAATAAACAAAACGAATAGTCGAGGAGAAAGACAGTGGGAAAAGACGAAGTGGAAGTCTGCGAGTGTCAACATACTCACAGACAACTGATTAAGAAGGTCAGAGAAATGATGCCGTCGGAGGACGTGATATACGACGTCGCGGAACTCTTTAAAGTGTTCGGGGACAGTACGAGAACTAACATTTTAATGGCTCTTTTCGAGAGCGAAATGTGTGTGTGCGACATCGGCGAACTGTTGCAGATGACGAAATCCGCAATATCTCACCAACTTCGTATTCTTCGTCAGAGTAAACTCGTCAAGGCGAGAAAAGTCGGTAAGGAAGTGTTTTATTCGCTGTCCGACGACCACGTCGTGAAAATATTTGAAATGGCAATCGAACACGTTGCCGAGTAAAATTCCGAAACGAAAAAAATAACGTATAGTCATAAAGTCGGAGCGACCGACAAAGGAGTAAAATTATGAAAAAGGTAGTAAGAGTTAAAAATATTGACTGCGCGAACTGCGCCGCCGCGCTCGAAAGGGCGGTTGCCAAAATCGACGGCGTGACGTTTGTCAACGTAAACTTCATGGGCGAAAAAATGACTTTCGAGTACGACGATAATAAACCCGAAGTTCTCGTTGAGATAAAAAAGACCGTGAATAAACTCGAACCCGATTGGGAAATCATCGGACTTTAACGTTAAAATGTAGGGCTATAAGTCGATTATCATGGATAAAAACAAAGTAAAGACAATAAGAATATCCGTTTTGGTTGCGGTTTTCCTCGTCGCAATTCTCGTCGGCAAATTCGTAGATTACAACTTCTATTTTGCCCTCGCTATGTACGGAGTTATATATATCGCTTCTGCGTACGACATACTTTATAAAGCGGGCAGAAACATTTCGAGAGGTAAAATATTCGATGAAAACTTCCTTATGACGGTCGCCTCTTTGGGCGCGTTTATTCTGGGAATTGTCGAACATTCCGGCGATTTTGCCGAATCGGTAGCCGTTATACTGTTCTATCAGGTCGGCGAACTCTTTCAGGACTATGCGGTCGGCAAGTCGAGAAAGTCGATTTCTTCGCTTATGGACATTCGCCCCGACACGGCGAGGGTACTCAGAAACGGCGTTCAGACGGAGGTTTATCCCGAAGAAGTTACGGTCGGCGAAAGCGTATTCGTAATAGCGGGTGAAAAAATTCCGCTTGACGGAACGGTCGTAAACGGTCACGGAAACCTCAACACCTGCGCCTTGACGGGCGAAAGCGCGCCCGTATTCGTCAAAGAGGGCGACGCTGTAATGAGCGGCACTATCGCCATGGACGGAAACTTAGAAATAAAGGTCGAAAAGGAGTTTTACGACAGTACGGTATCGAAAATACTCGATATGGTCGAAAACGCCTCGGGCAAAAAGGCTAAAACGGAGAACTTTATATCCACTTTCGCTAAATATTACACCCCCTTCGTCGTTTTCTCCGCTTTGGCTCTCGCCATTATTCCGAGCCTTATTTTCGGGCTTTCAAACGGCGATTGGCAATGGGCGATATGGATAAAGAGGGCGCTTACCTTCCTCGTGGTAAGTTGTCCGTGCGCGCTTGTAATAAGTATTCCTCTCGGCTTTTTCGGCGGTATCGGCGGAGCGAGCAGCAAGGGGATTCTGATAAAAGGCGCGAATTATATCGAGCAACTCAATAAGGTAAACGGTATATTCTTCGATAAAACGGGAACTCTTACCACGGGCGAATTTTCCGTATCGGGCGTATACCCCGAGGATAAAAGAGAAGAGGTTTTGAAGTACGCGGCGATATGCGAAGCCCATTCTTCTCATCCCATAGCGGTCGGAATAGTCAAGGCGTATAAAGGCGAAATTCCGAGCGGCTATCAGATAGAGGAAATCGCGGGGAAAGGCGTTAAAGCGACTAAGGGCGGAGAAGAAATTTTAGTCGGAAACGCCGACCTTTTAAGGGGCGCGAACGTTGACTTCGAAACGGGCAACAATGATAAAACGTCGGTCTATATAGCGATTAACGGCGTATATTTGGGAGTAATAGAAGTTGCGGATACCGTGAAAGCGGACGCAAAACCGACTATCGACGAACTCAAAAAACACGGCGTAAAAGTCGCGATGCTAACGGGCGACAACGAACGCGCGGCGAAGAGGGTTGCGGACGAACTCGGCATAGACGAATACTACGCGAAACTGTTGCCGCAGGATAAACTCAAAATAGTGGACGAAAAAATCGCGAACAAAAAGCCGAACGACGTATACGCGTTTGTCGGCGACGGAATAAACGACGCTCCCGTGCTTATGCGGGCGGACGTGGGCGTGTCGATGGGCGGCGTCGGCAGCGACAGCGCAATCGAGGCTTCGGACGTCGTTCTGATGCACGACAACATTTCGGATATAGTTAAGGCGAAGAAAATCGCCCGTAAGACCATGAGTATAGTTATCGAAAACATCGTGTTCGCGTTAGGCGTGAAAGCGGCGGTGCTTATATTGAGCGCGGTAGGAATCGCGAGTATGTGGCTTGCGGTATTTGCGGACGTCGGCGTTGCGGTGCTTGCGATACTCAACTCGATGAGAGCGTTGAGAAACAAATAAACCGTCGGTAGAATTAAACGTATTTGTCGGGCGAAAGAAGGAAAATGCCGCTTTCGCCCGATATTTTTTACGATAATCGCCTTTTACGAATCCGATACGAAATATAAATGTGAATTTTATCAAAAATTGTTGTAATTGAATAAGATTTATGATATAATAAAATTGTCAAACTAAAATCTTCGTTCGGCGGAAATTTTTGATTAAACGCTTTTTTGCCGAAACACAGGAGGAAAAAACATGGCTCTTTTCAGATTAAATCTCGTATGGAACGACGACAGTAAAAACACGCTCGTCTATAAGTACCCGTTAAAGAATTACGGAAGGGAAATCAACAACAAATCGACCCTTACGGTTAAGGAATCGCAGTGCGCTATTTTCGTTCATAAGGGCGAAATCGCCGACGTGTTCGGACCGGGACTTTACAATCTCGGCACGGAAATCTTCCCGATTTTGTCTAAACTCGCGGCTTGGAAGTACGCTTTTCAGACTCCCATCACCTGCGACGTATACTTCATAAACACCAAACAGTTCACGAATATTCAATGGGGAACCAAAAACCCCATTATGATGAGCGATTCGAGATTCGGAATGATCCGCGTCCGCGGCTTCGGTACGTTCTCGTATAAGGTTGACGACCCCGCCGTGTTCTTAAAGGAACTTTTCGGGACGAACAGCACCTTCAAAACCGAGGATATTAACGAATATCTTAAATCGATGCTCCTTTCCGTACTTGCGGATTGCCTCGGCGAAAGCAAGGTTTCGGCTCTCGACCTTGCGGCTAATACCTTAGAATTCAACGAACTCGTCAAGAGAACCGTTCAGGAAAAATACAAGGAACTCGGACTTAAACTCGTAAACCTTTTCATAGAGAATATGTCTCTTCCGGAAGAAGTTACGAAGGCTATGGACGAAAGGACGAAACTCGGCATACTCGGCGATTCTACCGATACGCTTATGAAGGTTTCGGCTGCCGAAGCGATGAAATCGGCGGCGAAAAACCCCGGCGCAGGCGGAGCGTTTATGGCGGCGGGTCTCGGAATGGGCGGCGGAGTCGGTCTCGGTTCCGTTATGGCGAGCGCAATGGCTCCTTCGCAGAAAGCCGAGACAAAACCTGCCGAAGCGCCGGCTACAACCGTATGCCCGTCCTGCGGAAAGAGCGTTCCGAAAACGTCGAAGTTCTGTCCCGAATGCGGAGTTGCTATGCCTAAGGCGAAATTCTGCCCCGAATGCGGAGCAAAAGTCGGCGACGGAGCGAAATTCTGCCCCGAATGCGGAAAAAAACTTTAATCGGACGTAAAATTAAAAACATAACTACAAATACTTAAAACAAAGGAGATATCAGATGGACAGAAAAATTACAGCCGACACTATCATAGTGGACGCGCTCGACATTAACCCGAACGCAGGCGAAATTCTTATGAAATACGGAATGCATTGCTTAGGTTGCGCGATAGCGCACGGCGAAACGGTCGGAGAGGCTGCCGAAGTTCACGGCGCAGACCTCGAAAAGATGCTCGACGAACTCAATCGCATCTAAAAATCATTAAAAACGAACAAAGGACGTAACGCGGCGGACGGGTCGATTTTTGATTCGCCCGCATTTCGTTAGTTTGGATTTGGTATGGCAAACGAATACGACGTAAACTACAGAGGCGTGGAGACGGACGTCGAGAAATGTCCGAATTGCGCCGGAAAAATGTTTTTCGACCCGAATACGCAGATGCTTAAATGCGAATATTGCGGGTTTTTAAAGCGAGTCGAAAAAAATAAAAACGTAGTCGAAAACGACATAGAAAAGGGCTTCGAAGAAGCGGAAAAGTGGAATAAAAACGAGCAGGTGACCTACACTTGCGAGAACTGCGGAGCAACGGTAATCGTCCGCGCGGACGAGCAGGCGGTGGTCTGTCCGTATTGCGGGACTTCTCACGTCGTTAAAAGCGGCAGTTTCGAGGGTATTAAGCCCCACGCCGTAATTCCGTTTATGGTCTCCGCCCCGCAGGCTGCCGAACAGGCGAAAAAATGGGCGAAAAAACGCATTTTTGCTCCGAGGTCGTTCAAAAAAAGTCTTATTGTCGAGAACACCCACGGCGTTTACGAGCCGTGCTTCACGTTTGACAGCAACACCTATTCTACTTATCAGGGAAGGGTCGGCGACAGGCATACGAGGGTAGTCGGCTCGGGCAAAAACAAACGAACCGAAACTTATATCGTGTACAGGAACGTGTCGGGCAATTACGAGTATTTTTTCGACGACGTACTGATTACGACGAACGATAATTTCAATCAGAAAACGCTCGACAAACTGTCTCCCTTTAAGGCGAAAGATGCGTGCGTGTACGAGAGCAAATATCTCTCGGGCTATGTTGCGGACGGTTATAAAAAGGACCTTAAACAGAGTTGGAAAGAGGCTCAGAGCGTAATGTCGGGCAATATAAAAAGGGATATAGAGTCGTCTCTTCGCTGTGACGTGGTGGATTATCTTAACGTTTCGACGAAATACGAACAGGTTAAATTCAAATATCTGCTTATTCCCGTGTACCTTATGAATTTTCTGTTCAGAAAGAAGAGGTACAACGTATTCGTAAACGGAAGCACGGCGAAAATTTACGGAAAGACTCCCGTTTCGCCGTTAAGAGTCGGTATAGCGTGCGTCTTAGGGGCGGCGATTGCGATTCTTTTGGTTTTGTTTGCGTCGTTGGTTCAGTGAAAAAAGCGATTTTTAAGCCGATTTCATCAAAAAGATACGAATTAAGGTTGACATTTCGGAATAATAAATGTAAAATGAATATACTCGGAGGCTTGACGATATGAAAAGAGTATTGAAAGGAATATTTGCCGCCGCGCTTTCGGTCGGACTTTGTTTTTCGACGGTAGGATGCGGCGACGTTAAAGAGGGCAGCAAGATTGAAAAGTGCGTCGTAACGCTCGTTTCGGAAGGTAAGGAAATACCGATAGAAGTCGAATTGTATATGAACTATACGGGTTCGACTATCGAGCATTTCAAATACCTTGCGGGCAAGAACTACTACGACGGTACGATGGTAAGCAACGCAAAGGATTACGTTGAGTTCGGACTTTTAGACTCTTCCCGTAATGCTCTCGACGACAAATACGCTTCGATAATCACTAACGATTACGCAAGCAAACTGACGTTTGTAAACGATAATACCAGAAAGAGATACACTTCGGCGAATACTATCGTCGGCGAGTTTTACAAAAACGGTTTTCAGGATAAAAACGGCAAAAACGCTAATCCGCTCACGCTCGACGGCGCGCTCGTTTTGAAGAGGGGCTTGGATAAAGTTTCGGTTGACGGACAGACGATTTACGAGGAAGACACCGGAAAAGGAGTGTTTGCATTTACTTTCGGCACGACGAGTTATTTCTCTTCCGCGGACGAGTTCGCGATACTCGGAAAAGTCGTTAAAGACAACGCGACGGACGACGAGAAGTCGAGTTACGACCGTTTGAAGGCTTTGATGACCGATAGCGCTTCGAACGAGTATTATTATACTTTCGTTTGCAAGGAAGTCGGGCATAAATGTAACGAATACGGTCACCGTTTCAGAAAAGCCGATAACGGAGATATAGAAAGATATGTAGACGGCGAATGGGTCGTTATGGACTCCGAAGACGAAAACGTAAAGACTTTCCTCGAAGAGTTCGACAAGAACGGCAAATACGCTTCGGTACTTCCTAAGAAGGATATTACGGTAAAGAGTATCGAGTTTAAAAAGAAATAAAACGTTAACCGATAAAAACCTAATTAAAATATCGACTATATAAATCATAAAATCTGTATGGATTTTTTCGGAGGCAAAAACTCATTTTTTCGCCATACGCCCACATGCGGGCGTATGGTTTTTTTTACGCCTGAACGAAACCGAAAACAAAAGAAGGAGTAAATATATGAAAAAAATCAGAATGTCGAGCGAAGTCGCGTATTTTGCGGCGATAGCGTTACTGTCTCTTGCGGTTGCTATTCTGACCGCTGCGAATCTCGGAATTTCTATGATAGTCGCCCCAGCGTATCTGTTAAGTCTGAAAACGGGCGTTTTGACTTTCGGGCAGGCTGAATATGTGATACAGGCAGGCTTATTTATCGTGTTATGCATAATTCTAAAGAAGTTTAAATTCGCGTACTTATTTTCGTTCGTGACTTGTCTTATATACGGGATTGCACTTGATTTGTGGCGAAAGATCCCCTGTTTTAACCCGACCGTGACCGAACCGGGGAGTATGGATTTGTGGCTAAGAATAGCGATGTTCGTCGTCGGAGCAATATTGACGGCGTTTTCGGTGGCGTTGTTTTTCAAGACATACATATATCCGCAAGTTTACGACTTTTTTGTAAAGGCGGTTTCGGATAAATACGGGATAAAATTATCGGTATTAAAAACGATTGTAGACTTGACCTGTCTTACGTCAAGCGTTATAATGACATTCGTATTTTTTGGTGAAATTAAAGGAATCGGGTGGGGAACGCTCGTTATGGCGTTGTTAAACGGAACGATAATAGGTTTTTTCTCTAAGTTGCTCGATAGGGCATTCGATTTTCAGCCGACTTTTAGGAAACTTGCCGTTGCTTTCGATTTAAACGAGGCGACTTTGTTGAAAAATGAAAAAGAAGAGGAGAAGGAAAATGTATAACGGAATAAGCGATTTCGAACGCATGGTCGGCGGAAAACTTTACAATCATCATACCAGACAAGAATAATACGAATCTTGCCAAAACGCCGATATTTTCGATGATTTTTGGCAAAGGCGAGTGCAGATGTACTGAATGTACTTCAAAGGAGCATTTGCTGAAAAGCAAGGAAATATCGGCTTAGAAACGCTCATCATTTTTGCAGACAAAAACGCGCGAAGTAAAAGTAGCCCATCTTCGCCTTTACCGCAAGCGGTAAGGTGAAGATGGGCTACTTTTATTCACTCGTCTTCTTGCGAAGACTGACAAGCGTTTCTATATGCTTCGTTTGTGGGAACATGTCGTACGGTTGAATTTTCTCAATCTCGTATTCGCTGCTCACTGTCTCCGTAACTTTCTTTATTTCGCCGTCTTCTCGCTTTAACGTTCCGAGGAGTAATCCTAAATCTCTCGCTAAGGTCTGCGGCGAACACGATATGTAGATTATCTTGTCGGGAAGAGTAGTCTTTATCGCTTCGATTATGTTCTCTTCAACTCCTTGCCTCGGCGGATCGAGTACTAATACCGTCTTAAAACCGCTTTCCTTTTCTCTCTTCATTATATCGGGTAAGACGTCGCCGCACGACGCGCAGATATTTTCCATTTTGCCTTCAAGTCCGTTTAAAACTTTCAGTTCGTTCGCGCAGTCTACCGCCTCTTTTACGATTTCAATTCCCGTCGCTTTGCGGCTCTTCGTCGCAAATATCGCCGTCAACATTCCCGCGCCGCTGTACGCGTCGATTACCGTCGTATAGCCGTCCGCTTCCGACGTCTTTACGGCGTCTGCGTATATTTTTCGGCGTATAGAGTCGTTCACCTGCATAAAAGACTGCGGACCGATTTCATATCTTACTCCCATGTCCGAGGATATGACCTTTCCGCTTCCGTAAAGCAATTTGAATTTGTCCCCGAATATCACGTTCGTGTGATTTTTGTTTACGTTCAGGTACAAACTGAATTCTTTGAAGTTGCTTTTAAGTATGTCTATGAGTTCGTTTTTCTTAGGTAAATCTTCGCCGTTTATGACGAGCGTTATTATCTGTCGGCACTCGACTTCTCTCACTACGACGTGTTTTAAAAGTCCCGCTTTATCCTGTTCGTTGTAGACCGATATGCGGTAGTCGCTCACATATTTTTTAACGTCTCTGATTATTTTTTTGCACCAGTCGGGCTGAATGGGGCAATCTGTAATGGGTACGACCCTGTGACTGTTCTGGGCAAAAAATCCGACCACGGGTCCGAAATTATCCGTCCTTACGGGAAGTTGCAATTTGTTTCTGTATTTATATTCGTTTTCGCTCGGGACGACTTTATTTACGGGAACGTTTAGAAAAGCGATTTTCGACAGACAATCGGCTACGGTTTTCCTTTTTAACTGTAATTGCAAGGGGTATTTAAGGTGTTGAAGTTGACAGCCGCCGCACCTTTCG